>CACRXD010000056.1_pt1 | contig 97735 bp, 101 predicted proteins | sample 5377101 | NCBI WGS metagenome assembly CACRXD01 (sample SAMEA6061844, study PRJEB28556) | metagenome
TACAAGTTGCGCCAGCTCTTCGCCATCCGCTACGAGCTTGCCGAAGAGGAGGTGTTCACGTTACACAGGATTTGAGCGAAGTCTCCCACCGAGGGGACGTTCACCGTGGTGTACCAGTACTGCTGGGCCGGCTGATAGTACTGGTCGGTCCTCCACTCCGATGCCCAGGAGCACTGCATATCCCAGGGATAGTATGGGTTCAGCCAGCAGTAGGAGCGGTAGGTCAGGAGCCTGGTGTAGGAGCCCGTCGGCTGCGAGTACCAGGTGATGGCCGACAGCCTCGTCTCCTGGGTGTAGACCACCCGGTCCTGGTAGGGCTCCCAGTACAGGAACTGCGTAACCGTGGTGGCGCCCACCTGCTCGGTGATGTAATAGGTGTAGTAATAGTTCTGGTAGCCCGCGAGCACCCACCCGGACCCCGCCGGCGGGCTGTCCGCATGCGCCACCGATGGCGTCTCCCACTCCTGATAGCTGAGAAGGATGAGAGCGGCCGCAGCCGCTATGACCGGCAGCATGAGCAACGACCGCCTCACGGCGTTACCACCTCCGTCCCCCTCTCTCCCTGGCCGGGCTCCCGACCTCCTGGCCCGGCCACGAAGGCATGGAAGGTCACCACCCAGCGGCCATCCCGTTTCTCCAGCCTGAAGGTGAGGTGGCCGGCCTTGTACTGCCACTCCGCCAGCGGCTCACCTGTCGAGCTGCTGATACCCCGCCCCCTGCCATCGAACCACTCGTCCACTGTGGCCATCTTGCCTACGTACTGGACCAGCACGGGCGAGCGGTGCACGGCCTCCTCCTCCAGGGCGGTCCCGTGCTGCCTCCGCGCCCGCACCATCTCCAGGTCGCGCTCCAGCTGGCCTCCCCCGCTCACCTGGGGGAGCAGGGCATCGTCCAGGCGCCGGAAGGCATGGGAGGTCACCAGCCAGTAGCAGCGCCAGGCCTCCTCGATGGCCTTCATCTCGTCAGCGGTGATAGGCAGCTGCAACACGTCCTGCCTCCTCATCTCCCTGAGACGCTGAAAGCGGTGGTTATCCCCCCCAATCAGGGGGCAGCCGCCCTCTTCCAGCGCCTCGCCGTCGCCCACCCACGGGAGAGGTGTCAAGGCTGCCACTGCCCACCGGTCACCTCTCCGTTCCACCGTCAGGATGAAGTCGTACCTGTCCACATCCAGCTGTCGCAGGAGCGCCCCGTCGGGGGCCGCCTCCCGCATGGCGAGCCTTGCTACCATCCCCACCAGGCGGCGGTCGCCTCCGCCCACGACGAAGCGCGGGCTGCCCAGCGGCTCCACTTCGATGTCCAGCCTGCCATGCCCCTGCGAGACCGCCCTGATGGCGGCCGCCAGCCGCGAGGCAAGCTCGGGGGAAGCGGCCTCCGTCCTCGCATCCTCGGGCAGCCGTCCGAGGGAACGCAGGAAAAGGGCAGCAGCTTCTTCAGGCGTCGCAGCACCGTGCCCCGTAGCGGGACTGCCCCGCGCGCTGCCGCCGCAGGCGCTGGCCAGCAGCAGAAGCAGGAGCAGAGGCAACGGCGCCGCTAGCCTTGCCACGTGACCTCCACCTCCTGCAGCCTCCATCCCTCGGGAAGCCGCACCCACACCGACCTGAAGGACCAGGTCTCCTGCACCGTCCTTCCCTGGCCCGGCTCCTGGCCCGGCGCCAGCAGCTCTCCCTCCACCTGGGCCTGGTCCTCGATGACGGCCCTGTCGCCGCCCGCCTCCATCACCAGCGGCTGCTGGCGCATGCTCCGCACGAGCAGTCGCAGGCCCCGGCCTTCCAGCTCCCGGGCCCGACCCATGAGGGCCTCCCGCGCAGCCGGCAGGGCCACTCCCTGCAGGGGCACATCGTCGCCGTTGGCAAGGGCGTTGAAGAGGGCCGGCCACAGGAAGCTGTAGGCCTGGGCTACCTCCTGCAGGAGGCGCGGGTCAACCCTTGCCCCGGGGCGGGTGTTGAGAAAGACGCGGACATCCCCCGGGGGAGGCGTCGCCTGTGCCACGGGGGGCTGCCCCTCGCCAGACGGCGTCGGCGCCGGCGCCTCGACCACCGTCCTGCCTCCGCACCCCACCATGAGGACAGGGGGCAGGAGAAGGAGCCCCGCGGCGATGAGAGACTTCATACCAGCCACAGCCTGCATCACCTACCTTGTCCAGAAGCCGATGCCTACCTCCCCGTAGGGAGGGAAGGCCTGGGAGACGGAGGCGAGGGCGCTAATGCTTGCGAAGTCCGCCTGGCAGGAGGCGCCGGGCGCCACCCCCGGGCAGGCCTTCCGGAGGATGCCGCCGAAGCCCTGCAGCCCCTCGTAGAGGCGTATCTCGGAGGCCTTCCCCAGGATGGGACTGGCGTTCACCCCCCACAGGTAGAGGCGGTCCAGGAAGCGGAAGCCCCCCGCCAGGAGGTTCCAGTGCTCAGGGCCAGGCCAGATGCGCCTGCCCAGGGCAAGGGGCGGCGACCATCCCGAGCAGCCCTCGTCGTTGCAGGCGGCGATGCGGTAGTAGAAGACGCCGCCGTCCCAGGTGGGCGCCCCCACCACCAGCAGGTTGTAGGGGCCGCTGGGGAACTCCAGGGTGTTCACCCCGAAGGTGAAGGCAGGGTCGAGGGCGCTCTGCAGCCTGTACCTGGTGGCGCCGGGAGGGGGCGCCCAGGTTATCATCGCCCTTTCCCTCTCCCCCTCGATGGGCCAGATGCCCACCAGGGAGGGGGAAGAGGGCGGCTGGGGCACCCTCGCCACGAACACGAACTGCTGCAGGCCGCGGCTTCCGACCCCCGCCACATAGGTCCCGCCGGGAGACACGGCCGTCACCTCTCCCAGCACATCGCCTGGCCCCAGCTCCTGCGCCGCCGCCTCCTGGAGGTTGATGGGCACGCCGTCCTTCCAGATGGCGGCCCGAGTGCGACCGCCGGAGTTTATGGACCCGCCGATGATGCGCCCATCGGCGGAGATGGCCCGGGCCGTCGACCCCTCGCCCATGTCGGGCAACTGCTCCATCCCGCCGAAGGGCGTCCACCGGAAGGCCGTGGTCGCCCAGTAGCCATCGGGCCGGCGCGCCATCAGGTTGCCAACAACCAGAGCGGCGCCGTTGCTCACGGCAGTGGCCACGCTGCGCTCGTACCAGGGGAGGGTGCCCAGCACCCGGACGCCACCTTCCCGGGTCCAGACGATGGCGGTGGCATTGCAGCCGGCAGGGCCCACAAAGCCCGCGGCGGCGTCGCCGGCGGGGGAGACGGCTGTGAACTGGCCCTCGCGGCAGTCAGGCCTCTCAGGGGGCAGCGGCAGCACCTCCGGCTGGCCATCCACCCAGAGGGCAGGGTTGGCCCACAGGATGACGTTGCCCTGCACGGCGCCGGCGATGCCCGCCAGCACCCTCCCGTCGGCCGAGGCAGCCTGGGGATACGCTGCGTTGGAGCCGGGAGGATGCGGCAGGAGAGACCAGCCCAGGCCATCACGCCAGACAGCGGGCTTCGTCTGGGTCGGGGCGTCCTCCGGCATAGCCCCGCCCACAGCGACGCGGCCACCCGGAGCTGCCCCCGCGAGGTATAGCCGGTAGCCCGGCAGCTCCTCCAGAGGCTGCACGCCCACGTCGCGGCGCCATATGGAGCCTGACCCGGGGCCCTGCGGCTTGAAGATGACGGTCGCCCCGTCATCGGAGACGGCAAGGGCAGTGCCGCCGGCCGATATAGGAGCCGCCCACGTCACTATGCCCGCGCCCTGGGCCCATCCCACCTCCGCCTTCAGCCATGCGATGGCAAGCAGCGCCGTGGCCAGGAGAAGCGCTCCCCTGGCAGTCCACCGCTGCCACCCGGTCGATTTGCGGACCAGACAGGCATCCATGCGTCTTCCCTCCTATCGCGACCGGTACTGCTCCACCACGTGGGCGGCCCTCGCCGTCAGCGTCACCTCCCCCGGCAGCTCCAGGAAGGGCACGAAGGCCAGCTCCCGCAGCTGGACGGTGTAGACCACCTCCACCGTCCGCAGGTCGCCCCGGGCACATCCTCCGCCCACCCGCACCCGTAGCTGCGCCAGATCCAGACCGTAGCCCTGGGCCGTCTCCCTTGCCCTGGCCACTGCCACCCCGGCGTCGCAGGGATCGGGCGCCGTCGCCACCGCCCGGGCGCCCTCCCTGGCGGCGGCGTCCAGCGCCACCCGCGCGTAGATAGCTCTCCCTGCTCCCACCACCCCCAGAGCTGTCACCAGCAGGATGGGCATGGCGATGGCCATCTCCACCAGCGCCTGGCCCCTCATGGCCCCGGCCTGAACCCCTCCTTGCGCACCACCGCCGACGCCGTCAGCGGGACATCTTCCTCTCCCAGGAAGGGCAGCGCGAAGATGTAGCGCCCGCTGACCCTGATGAGCACCGTGTCTCCCTGATCCTGCCCCTCCACCGTGTAGCCGTCAGCCCAGCGGCCGAGCCCCTGCCGCAGCACCGTCCGCGCCCGCTCGGCGCCCCTTCCCAGGTCGAACGGCTCCACCGCCGCCCAGCGGGCGCCCTCCACCGCCGCCGTCTCCGTCACGTGTCTCGCATGCACCGCCAGGGCGAAGTGCAGGGCGCCCAGCACCGCCAGGAAGAAGGCCACAGCCCCCAGGGCGAACTCGGCCATGGCCTGGCCCCTCTCCGTCCTGGCAACCCGTGCCATGTCGCTCAGAAAGGCCACAGCTCCCGTAGCCTCCGCAGCAGCCTGCCGATGAAGGTCAAGACCAGATGACCACCGCCTTCCTTCTCTTTGGCGACCTCAGTTGCTGCCCCCTGGCCATCCTCCGCCTCTCCCACTGCCAGGACATCGCTGTCGTACTCCTCTTCCGGCGGGGCCATCTCCTCAGATGTCGGCCTCTCCTCCCCTCCCCCTTCTTGTGCTCCCCCCTCCTGCTGCCGCCCCTCATCTTGCGCCGCCTCACTCCTCATATCGCCACCTGCGGGCGCCGGCGCCTTTAGCTCCTGCCCCGCCCGCAGCCAGTAGAGAGCCCGGATGTCGTTCCAGGCTGCCAGATCGCAATACCGCTGCGGGTCGCCCAGGAAGCGCGCCGAAAGCCCCGCGAGGGTATCACCAGGCGCCACCCGGTAGATGACCATCTCCTGAGGAGCCGGCGCCACCTTCCGCCCCGCACAGGGGTCGCCAGCCGTCGCTCCCTGGTCGGCGCCTCCCCCGCTGCCGGCCCGAGGCGTCGGCCCGGGAGCAGATGTCGGCCCAGATGAGGCCCGGTTGGGGGTAGGCGTCGGTTGTGGTTGCCCCACTCCGCCTGTCCCTTGCTCCTCGCCCAGGGCAAAGTCGATGACATAGAAGCAGAGGATGGGCCTCTCTGCGAAGACCAGGCTGCCGCTGTAACGAAGGCAGGCTGCCCCCGCTCCCGCCAGCGCATAGTCCGGCCGCCGCTGGTTGGCATCATGCCCCGGCGACTCCTGCCACTGCCGCAGAGCCGCCGCCGGCTCCTCGCCCCAGGGAGCGGCGATATTCTCCCCCACCGCCCAAGGGCGGGGAAAGCCGAAGGCCGCCGCCCTCTCGCCCGCCCTGCGACCCAGGCCGTCGCGGTGGGTGACAAGGCAGCCATCGGCCAAGCGCAGCCTGTAGGAGGCGCCATCCACCTCCTCCACGAAGCGGCACTGGGAAGCCAGCCAGCGGGCATGCCAGGCGGCAGCCGCCGCAAGGCTCTCCTCCCACGCCAGGGAGGAGAGCCCCAGCGAGGCCCGATAGCCGTTCACCAGCGAGAACACCTGCCTCGCCAGCTGGGGCTCCTCCGTCACCACCGTGACATCGCCGGCGAGACCGCTACCCGCCGTGGCTGCCCCGGCCCCGGCAGCCATAACCGCCGCCAGGGCTGCCCGCCGCCAGCACGCCCACATATGCTGCATCCCCCTACGTATGTCTCCTGCCCGCCCCCGGGGTGGGAGGCCCGAAGGCCCCCCACCCCGGGCATGCCGCGGCTCAGGAGGTGAGGCCGCTGGTGACGTTGTTGAAGACGGCCGCGATCTGGTCGCGCAGGGCCACCGCGGCGACGATGAGGCCCACGGCGATGATGCCGAGGATCAGGCCATACTCCGCGAAGGTCTGCCCCTCCTCGGCCTGCCAGCGGGCCACCTGCAGCCGCGCCAGCCCCCGCAGGGCCATGCCGTTGATGGCGTTGACGATCCTGCTCATGTCACTGCCTCCTTCGTTCCCGGTTACGGTCCTCCCCGCCTCGCGTCACCCTCCGCGGCCCCGGAGGCGCCGCCAGGCGGGGGCCCCTCTCTCCCCTCCGGAGCCGGTCTGCCGTTCTGCCTGTCCCCTGCTCGCTCTCACCTCCCCCACGCCTCCACGGCTACGACAGGACTGCCTGCCACATGGCAAGGGCGGCGTTCCAGACGTCCTCCACCCTCACCCCCAGGGCGCGCACCGACGCCAGCACGCCCAGGACGACGATGCCCAGCACCAGGGCGTACTCCGCCAGGGTGGCGCCCTCCTCTCCCCTCATCGCCCCGTCACCTCCGTCAGGGTCCCCCGCAGGAGGAGCTCGTTGCAGGCGGGAAACATGAGCACCACCATCAGCGGCACCAGGATGAAGAGGGCGATGGGGAAGAGCACCCGCACCGTCGCCCGCGAGGCCTCCTCCCGCTGCCGCAGCCGCTTCATCTCCCGCATCTGGACGGAGAGCTCCCGCAGCCGCTCCCCTATGGGCATCCCCGCCTCCTCCGCCGACTGCCAGAGGTCGGCCACCAGCCCCAGCTCCAGGAGCCCCTCCTCCCGCGCCAGGTCAGCAAGGCCCTTGCCGGGGGTGACCTCCCCCAGGCGGGCACGGCGCATCACCTCCCTCAGCTCCCGCCCCAGCGGGTCGGGCAGGGAGCGCGCCGCCGCCTCCAGCGCCTGCTCGGGACCGCTGCCGGCCGACACCATCGTCTGCAGCATGTCCACCAGCGCCGGCGCCTGCTGCCCCAGGAGCTGCTGCCGCCTCCTCAGCCTTGCCTCCAGGTCGTAGGCCGGCACGAAGGAGGAGGCGATGCCCACAAGCAGCCAGCTCCAGAAGGGCAGGGGGAGAAGCCCTGTGGCGCCCGCCACGGCTGCTGTCACCGTCCCCACCAGCGCCCACAGCAGCCTCTGGCCGTAGTAGGCCGCCGGCGAAAGGCCCGTCCCCGCCCGGTCCAGCTTCGTCGTCAGCTCCTCGGCGCCTCCCGCCAGGCGCGAGGCCCCCGCGAGCATGGCCCCCGCCTGCCTGAGGGGCCTCCCCACCAGCTCCTCCAGGAGCGGCGACCGGAAGAGAGACGCCTCCTGCCGCTCCCCGGCCACGACCGGGCCCTCCACGGGGGTGATGCGCCGCAGCTGCTCCAGCCTCCTCCGCCGCAGGGGGCGCTCCAGGAGGGCCCGGGCGGCCAGGAACACTCCCAGGCTCCCCAGGGCTGAGACCAGGAGGCCGCCCGTTCCCGGCGCGGGCATCCCGTCCATCAGGGCCGTCCCTCCTCCGCGGCCAGCTCCATCGCCAGCCGCCCCTCCTGCGGCAGGGACATGCTCCGCCGCATGAGCACGTACCCCAGCCCGATGAGCACGAACATGAGGGCCAGCACGCCCTGTCCCAGCGGCTCCCGGTAGACGGCCGCATACTCGGGCGAGAAGCGGAACATGGCCGCCAGCACCACGATGGGCATGCCGCCGATGATGCGGGCGGCCAGCTCCTGCCTGGCCATCTCCGCCTCCGCCTCGCGCCGCACCAGGAGGTCTTCCCGCACCGCCCGCGCCAGGTTCTCCAGGACTGCCCCGACGTTGCGGCCGCCATAGGTGGCGGCGGCGTGGAGGGCCAGCGCCAGCCGGTCGCCGTCGTAGGAGGCCACCTGCTCCCGCATCTCCTCCAGGGCCGCCCGGAGGCTGCCGGTGCGCAGGGCAGCCAGCGCCCGCCCCATGACGGGCCGCATGAGGACGGGGCCGCTCTCCGCCAGGAACTCCAGCGACCGCTCCAGGCCATAGCCCACGCGCACCAGGCCCCGCATGGTCTCCACCGCCTCGGCGAACTGCTGCCGCCGCTGCCTGGCCATCTCCTCCGCCCGCCGGGTGATGACGTAGAAGGGGACGAGGGCGCCGCCCACGGCGCCGGCGGCCATCACCACCGCCACCCCGCCAGCGATGAGGTTGCCCAGGAGCATCCCCACCGCGGCCCCTCCGGCGCAGGCGCCGTAGAAGGCGCCCACGCTCACCCGCTGGTAGCCCGCCTCCCGCAGCAGCGCCCTCACCCCCTCGGGGCGCCAGACAGGAGGACGGCCTGCCCGGAGGGCTCCCTGCCAGACTGGCCGCCTGCCGCTCGCCAGGAGACGCTCGATGCGCCCCGAGAGGGCCAGGTACAGCCCGAGGACGGCGATGGAAAGGAGGAGGCCGAACGCGTACGTCATGGCCGGCAGACCGCCCAGGGAAAGCGGGGCTGGCCTCGCCGGCCGGGGGAGGGTATCATCCCTTCTGGGCGCTCACCGGGCTGCCCCTCGTGTCCTGGGGGGACAGGGCAGCCCGGCCCCCCGGCGGGGCGGGCCACTCCGCCCCGCCGCGCCTCTGCCCTAGGCCGTCATCTTCACCTCCCCCTCGCCCACGTAGTAGCTCCTGCCGTCCCACGGGAAGGGGCCCAGGTGGGCAACCTCCCGGGCACAGCGGGGCCTGATGCCCGTCCACTGCAGCTGCCCGTCCTCGCCGCGGCGGAAGATGTCGTTGCCCACGAAGGTGGAGCGGGCGCCCTCCCTCTCCATCCCCGCCGCCTCCCAGATGGAGACCACCAGCCGCCTGTCCGAGCGCGGCACCCTGGCCATGTGCACCACGAACTGGATGCCCTCGGCCACCAGCTCGTCCACCACGTGCGGCGGCGGCGCCAGCCGGGGGTCCATCTGGGCGTAGACCCTCACCCTCTCCATGGCGTGCCGCCCTCCCGAGGCGTGGATGGTGGAAAGGCTTCCCGGGTGGTCGGAGGTGACGGCCCGCAGGAAGTCCAGCGCCTCGGCGCCCCGCGTCTCGCCCACCACGATGCGGTCGGGGCGCATCCGCAGCGCCTCCCGCACCAGCTGCTGCATGGTGACCTCCCCCTGCCCCTCGGCGTTGGGCCCCCTCGTCAGCAGGGGCACCCAGTTGATGAGGGCGCTGAAGCGGAGCTCCCGCACCCGGTCCTCGATGGTGACCACCCGCTCCTTGGCAGGGATGGCGTTGCCCAGGCAGTTGACCATCGTCGTCTTGCCCGAGCTGGTGCCTCCCACCACCAGGACCGTCTTCCTCGCCAGCACCAGGGCCTCCAGGAAGCGCGCCGCATCGGGGGTGACGGTCCCCAGCTCCACCAGCTGCGCCAGCTCCTCCGCCCGCAGCGTGTACTTCCGGATGGTGAGCGCCACGTGCTCCGAGATGGGCGGAATGACGGCGTGCAGGCGCGCCCGGTCGGGCAGCATCACGTCCACGATGGGCTGGCCGTAGTCCAGGCGCTCCCCCCGCAGGCCCACCAGCCGCTGGGCCAGCTCCAGCACCTCCTCGTCGTCCCGGAAGAGCACCGGCGCCGGCTCCACCTCCCCCTTGCGGATGACCAGCACGTTGTCGGGGGCGTTCACCATGATCTCCTCGACCTCGGCATCGTCCAGGAGGGGCTGCAGAGGGCCCGCCCCCATGACCTGGCGGAGCAGCTCCTCCGCCAGCCGCTCGGCCCCCGAGAGGGGAGCATAGCCCGCCAGCTGCCGCCGCCGGTTGTATTCCTGCACCAGCTCCTGCACCCGCCTCCGGAGCCGCTCCGCCCCATCGGGGGCCAGCACCTCCTCGGGCGGCAGCTGCCGCAGCAGCTCCCGCACCTCCTCCTCCAGGCCCCGGAAGGCGCCGTCGCCCGGCATCATCCGCAGGGTCATCGCCGCTGCGCCTCCACCATCACCACCTGCCGGGCCAGCCGCCGGATGGCGCTCGCCGCCCTGCCACCCACAGCGGCTATGGGCGCCTGCCTGTCCAGCGCCCGCGAGGCTGCCCGCTCGTCCTCCGGGACCATCCCCACCACCGGCAGCCCCAGCTCCTCCTCCACCTCCCGGTCCCGCCAGTGATGGCGTCCTCCCCGGTAGCGGCACATCACCACGCCTACCCAGCCTCCGCCCCGCAGCTCCCGGAGCATCCTCACGCTCACCTGGGCCCTGTAGATGGCCGGCAGCTCGGGGGTGATGGCCACCAGCAGCCGGTCCGCCTGCCGGATGGCCCACAGGGCCGCCGGGTGCTCCGTGGGGTAGTTCCCCACGTCCGCCACCACCACCTGGTAACGGCGCCGCAGGAAGCCCACCACCCGCCGGGCCAGCCCCTCGCTGATGGCCCTCATCCCGGTAGGCCGATAGGGGCCGCACAGCACATCGAACCCCCTGGCGACGGAGCGCAGCTCCCTGCTCACCGCCTGCTCCAGGTCGACGGCGTCCACGGCGGCGCCGATGCCCCAGGCGACCTCCAGGCCGAGGTAGGCCTGGAAGTCGCTGGCCACCGGGTCCAGGGAGAGGGCACAGGCCTTCACCCCCTCCCGGGCGCAGGCGTAGCCCAGCCCCAGGGCGAGGGTGGTCTTGCCCGACCCGCCCTTGAGGCCGCAGATGGTCAGCAGGAGCCCTCGCTCCTCCTCGGGGCCTCCGGCATCCTCCTCGAACTCCTCGGGCGGCGCAGGCAGCGGCGCCGGCGCCATCTCTCCCCTGGCCACTGCCATGAGGGCCTCCACTACCTGCTCCGGCGCCGACCGGTCGGAGACGACCACATATCCCCTGGCGGCATAGCGCCCCGCCTCGTCGTCCGAGGCGATGACCACCACCGGCAGGCCCAGCGCCCGCATCTCCTCCAGGTGCTGGAGAGACAGTCCCCGGAAGGAGGCCGATGCCAGCACCAGGTCGCCTCGCCCCTCGACGGCGTAGCGGGCCATGTCCTCGGCCGTGAGGGCCAGCACCGGCTCCATGCCCGCGGCCATAAGGGCCTGGCGCAGCCCCGACATGCGCTGCCTGTCCAGGCCCATGATCACCTGGGGCCCGGAGGCGAGGAAGCCGGCTCTCTCTATCTCGTCGCTCCCCCTCCTGGCCTCCATGCTGATGGCCCCCATGCCCTCACGGTCCATGGCGTGCTTCCCTCCGGCCTCACCGCCCTCCCGCCGGGGACGACGGCGCCGGCGTTCCCGTCGGCCCCGGCGCCGGCAGGGGCGCGCCCTGCCCCGCCCTGGGCGCTGGCGTCGCCGGGGCAGCGCCGGCCGGCAGCACCGCCAGGGCCACGATGTTCTGGGCGATGGCCCGCGACACCAGCTCCGCCTCCTCCCGCGGGACGGCTACCGTGACGCTTGCCGGAGGGCCAGCCACTTCGGGGCCCGTCCCCGCCTGCTGGCGCGAGCGGACCACCGCCAGCACCCTTACCCTGTCGCTCACCAGCACCGCCTGCTGGGCCCCTCCCTGGCCGGCGCCGATGGCGTAGAGGAGGCCCCGGTCGCCTGCCTGCACCTGATGGGGGACATAGACCCGGTCCACCACCGGCAGGGCCAGGGCCACCTCCTGGGGCTCCAGAGGCAGCCCCTGGGTGAGGGCGGAGGTCAGGATGGGCTCCCCGGCAGCGATGGCGCGGGCGGTGACTTTGCCAACGACCTGGGAGCGCGCCGACTCCGAAAGGAGCACCCGGGAGAGCTGCTCTGAGACGGGCGCCTTCTCCACCCGCAGGTCGCCCTCGGAGAGGACTGTCCCCTGGGGGAGGTCGCGGGAGGCCACCAGCACCGCCATGGTCTCGGGCTGGCCCGAGGAGTAGACCTGGACTCCCACGAGGAAGGCCACAAGGGCTATGCCGAGGCCCAGGACCAGCCGCAGGTCGACTCTCGCCGGCCTGGCCTCGCGCCTGGCGGTAACGGCCATCGCCTCAATCTCCCTGGCCGCTCCCTGCCGCCCCGAGCAGGGGGCTGGCAGGTGGAGGGGCCCCACCGGTCGCCCACGATTGTAGGGGGTGAAAACAGGCGCTGTCAAGAGGTTTTGGGAGCTAATCAGGAGCATAGGGCCCGCGATGGCCTCTCTGTTCCACTTTGTCCCTTTTATACCCTTTTGTGCCCTCTCCGTTCCATTTGTGTCCCCCTGGTGTCCCTTATCGCGGCGTTTCCGTGTTTGATTGAGGGCCTGCGCTGGAACAGAAGTGGAACAGAAGTGGAACAACTACTGAGCCCATCAGCATTTGGTCATCAAATTGGTCATCAATGGGCGGAACGATAATGTCCCTGGCTGTACCCTAGCGTGAGATTTGAAGAGGTTATCTGGGGCGGCTCAGATAGGAAGTGGAACAGTTTGTACCCTAATGTACCCTAGCAGGCGGCCATGGGTGAGATGGTCCAGTTCTACGACGGCATCCCCATCGGCGTCAGCGACTACATCTCCGACAGCCAGACGGTGGGGACGTCCAGCGACTGCTCCACCGTCTACGCCCTGCAGTTCGGCGAGGGCGGCGTGGCCGGTCTCACCGCTCCCGGCGGCCTGCAGGTGGAGCGGGTGGGCAGCCTGGAAAGCAAGGACGCGACCCGCATCCGCATCAAGTGGTACGCGGCGGTGTCCCTGTTCAACCGGGTGAAGCTGGCCAAGCTGGTGGGCGTGCGTCCCTAGGGGTGTGCCATGCCCAACGTGAGGCTCGACGCTCAGGGAGTGCCCAAGGCCCCCGTCTACGAGGGGACGGCGCCCGTGCTGCACCGGGGCCCCCTCTCCGCCCCGGACGCCGCCGACCCGACCGGCGCCGCCCAGGGGCTGGACTGCGCCGGCTACCGGATGGCCCGCTTCGACCTGGACACCACCGGCAGCAGCGGTCTGCAATACCTGGAGGTGCAGCTTCTGATCTGGAACCCCACGGCGGGACGCTATTTCGGTGGCGCGCGGCGGGCCTTCTCCGCCGCTCAGCTCCAGGCCAACCCGCGGCCCAGTCTCGAGGCCGAGGTACGGGGCGCCGTCGTCTTCCTCAAGGTAACGGCAGCGCAGGCCACGGCGCTGTCGCTCCGGGTCTACGCCAGCCTGAGCTGAGGGGGTGGTGCGGTGGACATCGTCCAGTTGCGGGCCCGCCTCCGTCGCGACCTGCGCGACGAAGACCCGGACGACCAGCGCTGGAGCGATGCTGAGCTGGACCGCCACCTGCAACGGGCCCTGCGGGAGCTCTCCCTGTCGGCGCCCCTGGAGGCGGTGGCCTCCCTCACGGCGCCCGGCGGCGGCCGAGAGCTGTCGCTGGCCGACCTGGACGGGCTGGTGGCCGTGGAGGCGGTGGAGCACCCCGTGGGCCTCTTCCCGCCTGCTTACGTGCCTTTCTCCCTGTGGGGCAATGTCCTCACCCTCATGGGCGAGAGGGTGCCCGCCGCGGGCGACCAGGTGCGCGTTTACTACACCCGCCTGCACACCCTGGACGAGACCGGCTCCACGCTGCCGCCGCCCCTGGAGGACCTGCTGCTCACCGGCGCCGCTGCATACGCTGCCTTGGAATGGGCGGGCTACGCCGCCAACCGGGTCAACGTGGGCGGCGAGGACGTGTGGCGCCGCTATCTGGCCTGGGGCGAGCGCATGCTGGGCCTTTTCCACGAGGGGCTGGAGCGCCACTCGCGGCGCCGAGCGGTGCAGGCACGTCGCCTCTATGTCCCCGCCCACGGACCGTCGTTGCGCCGCTGGCAGGAGGGATAGGGTGCGCTCCCTGTCGGCAGCCCTGCTGGCGGCGCAGCAGTCCCCTTCCGCCCGCCCTTACGTGCGGGTTACCGTGTCCGACCGCACGGGAGGCGTGGCGCGGGCCCCCTACCAACGTCTCTATACCGGTAGCGAGCCCGATGGCCCCCATGCCGCTGCTCTGGCCGGCGACGGCTCGCTCCTGCGCGCCCGGATCGCCGGCGGCCAGCTCCATTACCAGCGGGTGACGTCGCCGGGGCCCGGGGCCAGCTTCGGGACATGGGCTGGGCTGGGCCCAGCGCAGCGCTCGGTGGCAATGGCCGCCCTGGGCGCGCAGGTAGTCCTCGCCTACGTGGCCAGCGATGGCTCCGTCGCGGTGAGGGATAGCGTCGACTACGGCGCTTCCTTCGGCGCGCCCGTCACGGCTGTGGCAGCCGCGGCCGGGGCACAGCACGTAGCGCTGGCCCTGAGGGCGGGCGGCCAGGTCTTCCTGGCCTACGCAACTGCCTCGCAGGTGCGCGCCCTGAAGCGGACGGGAGGCACCTGGGGCGCCGCCTCGACGTGGCCCCACAGCCTGGGGAGCGTCAGCGGCCTCGCCTGTCACCGCGGCGGAGACTACGACCTCCTGGTGACGGGCACCGATACGGCCTCCCGCGCCGGTGTCTGGACGGTCGTATACGGCGACGGCTACCGCCAGCCGCCGGACTCGTGGTCGCCCCTGCGGGAGGTACAGCGGGCCGATGCCGGCTCGGGCGTGAGCTTCGCCGCTCCCTCTCTGGCCGCGCCCGACGTGTACCGCCTGGCCTTCGTCGAGTCCTACAGCGGCAGCGGCGCCTACTCCCGCCCCCAGCTCGCTCACCTGGTGCCGGGCGTGGACTTTGCCGATAACTGGTGGCGCGAGCCCGTGCCTGCCGCCATCACGGGCGCCTACGGCGTGGCCCTGGCCGGGGCGCCCGGAGGCCTGTGGCTCTCCTCGCCCTCGGGCGTGTGGTTCGCTCCCCTGGCGGCGACCGGGCTGGACGTGAGCGCTGGCGTGCTCTTCCTGGAGCTCGAGGAGGAGCCATCCGGCGGGCGGCTGCGTCTGGAGCTCTCGGACGCCGACGGCGCCTATTCCGCGCCCGGCTCCCCCCTCCGCCCGGGTGCCGAGGTCGCCGTCTCCCTGGGCTATGTGACGGCCGAAGGCCCCCTCGCCTCGCCAGCTCCCCGCTTCTGGGCGACCTCGGTGGAGACGAGGCTCGAGGGCGGGCGTCGGACGCTGGCCGTGGACGCCGCCAGCGCCTGGGGCCTGCTCTCTTCCTGGCGGGCGCGGCGGCAGTTCTCCTGGGCGGCGGGACAGACCAACGTCTTCGGCATCCTCGCCTTCCTGTGGGCCAGGGCCGGCGTGCCCTTCGCCAGCGTCAGCTACTCGCCCGCCGCCGTGAACCTGCGCCCGGCCTTCACCGTACAGCCGGGCCAGTCCGGGCTCGAGGCGGTCGGGCGCCTCCTGTCGGCGGTGCCCGACGTCGTGCTGCTCTCGGAAGGGTTCGCCCTCCTCAAGTACCCGGACCCGGCCGAGACCGCCTCCTATGCCTACGGCGATGGCCACCCGGTGCTGGCGGCATCCCGGCGCCAGGCCCTGTCGCCTGCCAACCGGGTGCAGGTCTTCGGCCAGGGGGCTTTCGCCGAGGCGTTCCTGTGGGAGGACATCGCCCTGGGGGGCGACCGGCTACGCCAGGTCCACGACTTGAATATCGCCTCCGCTGTCCAGGCCAGCGACCGCGCCGGCTGGGAGGCCGGGCGGTTGCTGCTGGCCCTCGCCAGCGAGGAGATCGTGGTGCCGGTCAACTGCGGCCAGCAGCTCTACGACGTGGTGACGGTCAGCGAGCCGGCCCTGGCCCTGGCGGCAGCGCGCCGGAGGGTAGTGGCCATCCGCACTCGCTACGATGCACGGCGGGGCTTGTACCGCCAGCACCTCGCCCTGTCAGCGCCCTAGGAGGTGGGAGCGTGCGCGTGGTCCGCGGCGTGGTCAAGGGGTTCGACGGCGCGTCATACCGGGCCACGGTCCAGGTGGCCGGTTCCCTCTCCGTCTGGCTGGAAGGGGTGCCTGTGGCCAGGAACATCGCCTCCAGCCTGCTGACGGCGGGCCGGCGCTGCGTGGTGGTCTTCTTCGACGAGACGAACCCGCAGGACGCGGCAGTGGTGGCGGTCTACGACTGAGAGAAGGCAGGCCATGGCGAAGAGGCCGGAAAGGCGAACCAGGGGGCCCCGGGGCAGGCCGCCCCTGGGCAGCCCCCCGACGCCTAGTGAGGCGCGAGAGCAGCCGGGGCTGGCCTGGGAGCCGACGGTGCGCGTGGGCGTGGAGATGGTGGCGGTCCTGTGGGACGACGAGTAGGGCTGCCTAGCCCTGCCGCTCCTGGGCGGCCTCCTCCTCCAGGGAGCGACGCCACCGCTCGAACGTCTTGAGCCACTCCTCGAGCTGGGCCTTCATCTCCAGGAGCTGGTCGACCTTGTTGCGTACGATGTCGTACTGGCGCTGCACGACCTCGGTGGCCCGCTGGAGCTGCTCTAGCTTCTCCGAAGGCGGGGCATCGGGTCGGTAGCGGGCGCGGATCTCGCGCAGGGTGTCCTGGGCCTCCACCATCTCCTTGATCTCGGCCAGGCTCACCCCCAGCAGGCTCTGGAGCTTCTTGATCTGCTTGACGCGGCGGACGTCCTCCTCGGTATAGAGGCGGAAGCCGCCCTCCATGCGGGCCGGAGGCTTGAGGAGGCCTTTCTCCTCGTAGAAGCGGAGGGTACGCTGGCTGACCCCGGCGCGCTCCGCCACCTCGCCTATCTGGAGGTATTCCTTGACTTCGGGCACGTCCCTCCCCCTCGCTCCTGCGTAGAGGGTATTAGAATCTGACTTCTACGTCAAGGTGAGCTGGCGGCGGGCCCGTCGGAGCGGCCACTGGGGCGGGTCGATGCGCCGGCGTCGAGCGGGGCGCTGGACCGTCCGCGGAGTGCCTCTTCCTCTTCTTCCTCGCCGCCGCCGGGGCGCGGCAGCAACGACGACGGCACCAGCGGCTCCAAGCGCTCCTCACGACGGCGCGCCCGCGGCGGCAGCTTTTCGATGGCCTCCCGCAGCGCGGCCAGGGCGTCGGCACCGGTGGCGCCGTCGACGACGACGGCCGCCGCCCCGGCATCGCGCAGCAGGCGCAAGAGGGCGCCATCGGCACCGGCGGGCACGGGGACCAGCAGGGGTAGGCGGGACAGGGCGGAGAGCCGTTGCAGGGCCAGCCGCCCACCTACCGTCAGAGGCAGGGACGGGGCGGGCGCCAACAGGGCCGCCAGCGGCAGCGACTCCAGGAGCCGCAGGTCGGTGTCCGATGCCTCGGGGTCGGCCACCGCCACCAGATCCATTCCCTCCTCCAGGAGCACCGATGCCTCGCTCCGGGCCGGATCGAAGACGAGGAAGTCGGCCCCCGCCTCTCGCAGGGCCTCGATGCCGCCTCCGGCCGCCGCGGGCACGAGGGCGCCCCAGGGGAGGTCGCCCAGGTCGCGTAGCTCCTTGGCCAGGCGTCCCGCTACCTCCGCCTCCACCAGCAGGGCATCGGCAGCGCCTTTGCTCAGGTGGCCGGGCAGCGAGGAGGCATCGCCTGCCACTCGGGCCAGGAGCAGCATGGTGGCCCGGGGCCTGTGGGCGGTCACCCCGAAGCCCAGGGGTGGCGCCTCCGTGGCGGTGACCCGGCGCAGAAGCTGCGACAGACGGCCCATGACTGACCTCATTATGGGCCGCAGCGCCGCTCAGGGGCAACCTGCCGCCGGCCATATGCGCGGACTGGGCCTGGCGGGGCGAGTTTGGGGTGCTTGACGGCAGCACCGCAGGGTGTTATTTTGGCGTTTGGTCTCTATAAGGCCCCCCTTACGGAGGATGCGGGCCTTATTTGTTAGGGATGCCCCAGCGCCGAGATCCCGAAAACCTCTGGCTCGCCCGGGTTCTATGGGACCTGGGCGCCATCCAGTTTGGCGATTTCACCCTGGGCCGCACCACCCTCCATTCGCCCGTATACGTCAACCTGCGCCTCCTCACCAGCAATCCCCGCGCCCTCTGGCGCACCGCCAGGGTGATGTGGGACACGGTGCGGACCCTGCAGGCCATGGCCCGGCCGCACATCCTCCCTTTCCAGCGCGTTACGGGCATCCCCTTCGGCGGGCTGCACCTGGCCCTGGCCTTTTCCCTGGTCAGCAAGGTGCCCCTGGTCTATATCCATCCGCCCAAGGGCAAGGACTCGGCCGACCCGTTCCTGGAGGGCGTTTATCAGCGGGGCGAGCGTGTGCTGCTGGTGGACGACCTGGTGACCAGCGGCACCAACGTCATCGAGACAGCGGCCTGGCTGCACATCAACGCCGGCCTGCAGGTGCGGGACGTGCTGGTCCTGGTGGACCGCAACGAGGGGGCGCGCCAGCGCCTGAAGCACTACGGACTCAACCTGACGTCCATCCTCACCCTGGAGCAGATCCTCAACTACCTGATGGTGTGCGGCAAGATAGACGAGGAGTGGTACCGCCGCAGCATCGAGTACATCCAGTCGCGGCGAGCGGCGGCCACCGGCCTGCAGGGCGAGGACTAGAGCAGGCGCCGCACCGGCTTGCGGCCCGGCCTGGGATCGTAGGTCGCCTTGAACATCTCGAACTGGTCGCGGGGGATCAAGTACTTGCCGGCGAACATGATGGCCGGCACCTTCTTCTGCTTGATGAGGCGGCGCAGGCTCTGGGGATGGATGCCCAGCTCGCGGGCCGCCTCGATGAGGTCCAGGTAGTTGTCGAAAGGCTCTGCCATCTCCGACTCTCCCGGATAGTCGCTTACGCGCCTCAGCTATTGTAGCCCAAGCCCCGTTGCCGGCCAATAGGGTGGTGCCCTGTCCGGGGCTGAAAAAGGCCTCGGGAGGCCGCGCGGCCTCCCGAGGCACCGTTTCGCCCTTCCCGCCTAGCGCTTCAGGATGTGGATGGTGCAGGCAGAGCCGAGACCGATGACGTGGGCCAGCCCCACCTTCGCCCCCGGCACCTGCCGGTCCCCTGCCTGCTCGCGCAGGTGCCACACGATCTCGACAATGTTGGCCACGCCCGTGGCCCCCAGCGGGTGCCCCTTGGAAAGGAGCCCACCCGAGACGTTCACCGGGATCTTGCCGCCCATGTTGGGGTGGTAGGGCATGCCCTTGTCGATGAACTCGCCCGCCTCGCCCTCGCCGCAGAGCATCAGGTTCTCGTAGTGGACTAGCTCGGCGGTGGCGAAGCAGTCGTGCAGCTCCACCATGCTCAAGTCCTCGGGCCCGATGCCCGCCTGCTCGTAGGCCTGCTTGGCGGCCATCTTGGTCAGGGTGTTCACGTCCCACATGGTGGGGTTGCGCTCCGTCCAGGGGTCGGAGGTGAGCACCGAGGCCGCCACCCAGATGGGCTTGCTGGTGTACTGGCGTGCCTTCTCCGCCGACATGATGACAGCCGCAGCGGCGCCGTCGCCGGTGGGACAGCACATGTAAAGGGTGTTGGGCCAGGCGATCATGCGGGCGTTGAGCACCATCTCCAGCGGCGTCTCGATCTGGTACTGGGCGTAGGGGTTCAGGGTGGAGTGCTTGTGGTTCTTGACCGCCACCTTGGCGAACTGCTCGATGGTGGTGCCGTACTTGCGCATGTGCTCCACGCCCGTCATGGCGAAGACGCCCGGCATCAGGTTGGTGCCCATGATGCCCTCGGGGTTGTAGGCGGGGTCGCCGCCGCCACCGCCGCCCAGGAGGCCCATCTTGCCCATCTGCTCCGAGCCCACCGCCAGGGCGATGTCGTACGCCCCCGAGGCCACCGCCAGGTAGGCCTCTCGGAAGGCGGTGGAGCCGGTGGCGCAGGCGTTGGCCACGTTGATCACGGGCATCCCCGTGGCCCCGATCTCCTTCACGATGCGCTGGCCCACCATGCCGTTGGCCTGGTAGAGGTTGCCCGACACGAGCACCTGCACGTCCTTGATGTCGATGCCCGCGTCGCGCATGGCCTCCACCGCCGCCTCAGAGGCCAGGCGGACAACGTCCTTGTCGTTGTAGCGGCCGAACTTGACCATAGACACGCCGACCACGGCTACGTCGCGCATTTCGGCACCTCCTGCCTTTCCTTACGCACCGTGCTACTCGACGACGTAGTACTTGGGAGCTACCACGTCGTTCCCTTCCCGATCCACGCGGATCTTCTCCACCCGCATGCGCACCTTCTTGCCGAACCACGAGCGGTCAGGGTGGTTGGGGTCGAGCCCGTACACGTTGGCCCGCACCGAGACCCCCTCAGGGAAGTCGATTATGGCGGCGACATACGGCGTCTCGATGCCGGGGAAGGACTGGTGGATGACAGTGAACACGTAGATCTCGCCCTCGTCCGAGACGCGCACCTCGTCGAACTGTTCCACCGAGCCGCAGCGGCCGCAGGCATACCGCTCGCCCAGGAAGAGGGCGCCACAGGCCTTGCAGCGGGAAGCGAAGACGTACGCCGGCTCGTCGGGCCAGCCGTCGGGGATGCGCAGGAAGGGCACCAGGGGTTTGACCTTCTTCTCCTGTACCTGCTCCTGAGTGGCAGTCTCCTGGGCCAAGGCCAACCTCCCTTTTACGTATGCGGTAACTGTTTATCATACCCCCGGCCCCCAGTCAAGGTCGGCCAGGGCTAGCCCCGCAGCGCCCGCTCGAGGCCGCCGTCGTAGGCCGCCCCGAGCGCGGCCAGGGGCACGTCCACGTAGCCCCCCAGCACCAGCCGCTCCCCCTCCAGCCGCCCCAGCCACGACAGGGACACGCCGTGGCCCCGGGCTACGTCCTCCAGGCGCTGGCGAGCGCCAGGCGGGCAGACCAGCAGCAGGCGCGACTGCGCCTCCCCGAACAGGGCGGCGTCGACACGGCCATCGACGACGAACCCCGGCGCCAGCAGGCCCAGCCCCTCGCGCAGGCACAGCTCGGCCAGGGCCACCGCCAGGCCGCCGTCGGCGCAGTCGTGGGCGCAGCGCACCAGGCCCTCGGCCATGGCCGCCAGGGCCGCCCGCTGCACGCGGGCCTCCAGGTCCAGGTCGATGCGGGGCCGGCCGGCTATCAGGCCGTGGGCCAGCTTCAGGAACTCGCTGCCCGCAAGCGCGTCGACGGACAGCGAGGGCCCGGGGCCCAGCAGCCATACCTCGTCCCCCGGGCGGGCCGAGCCGGGGCGGGGGAAACGGGTCACGTCCTCGATGAGCCCCACCATGCCCACCACCGGAGTGGGGTAGACCGCCTGCCCGGCCGTCTCGTTGTACAGGCTGACGTTGCCCGAGACCACCGGCACGTTCAGGGCGCGGCAGGCAGCGGCCATGCCCTCCACCACCCCCTCCATCTGCCAGTACACGTGCGGACGGTCGGGGTCGCCGAAGTTGAGACAGTCGGTGACGGCCAGCGGCCGGGCGCCCACGGAGGCCAGGTTGCGGGCCGCCTCGGCCACGGCGATGGCACCGCCCGCCTCGGGGTCCAGGTAGCAGTAGCGCCCGTTGCCGTCGGTAGTCACGGCGATGGCGCTGCCGGCGCCCCGCAGGCGCAACACGGCGGCATCGGCCCCGGCCTCCACCACCGTGTTGGTCAGCACCGACTGGTCGTACTGGCGGTACACCCACCGCCGCGAGCACAGGTTGGGGCTGGCGAGCAGCGAGAGCAGGGCGCCCCGGGGATCGCGCACGTCGGAGAGGGAGGACAGGTCATAGGCGCGCAGAGAGACTAGCTCCGGCGGCATCTCGCCCCGGCCCTCGTACAGGGGCGGGTCGGTGAGGATTTCGACGGGCAGGCAGGCCGCTTCCCTGCCGTCGTCCAGCACGCGCACCAGGCCGTCGTCGGTGACCCGGCCCACGATGGCCCAGGGCACCTCCCAACGCTGGAAGAGGGCAGCCACCCTCTCCTCGCACCCCTGGCGGACGATGATGAGCATCCGCTCCTGGGACTCGGAGAGCATGACCTCGTAGGGGTCCATGCCCGTCTCGCGGCGGGGCACGCGGGCCACGTCCAGCACGACGCCGGAGCCGGCCCTGGCCGCGGCCTCCACCGTGGCCGCCGTCAGCCCGGCCGCGCCCAGGTCCTGGATGCCCACGATCCACTCCGGGTGGTGCCAGGCCAGGTCCAGGCAGGACTCCACCAGCATCTTCTCCAGGAAGGGGTTGCCCACCTGCACCGCTGGCCGCAGCTCCTCGAAGCGGGCCGAGGGGTCGGTACGGGAGGCGAGCCCCGAGGCGCCGTGGATGCCGTCGCGGCCGGTATCGGCCCCCACCAGCATCAGCACGTTGCCGGCGCCCTCGGCGCGGGCGCGCACCAGCCTCTCCCGCGGCGCCACGCCCACGCACATGGCGTTCACCAGCGGGTTGTGGCTGTAGGCGTCCTCGAAGTACAGCTCTCCCCCCACGGTGGGGATGCCCAGACAGTTGCCGTATCCCCCGATTCCGGCCACCACGCCCTGGAACAGGTAGCGGTTGCGGGGGCTGTCCAGGGGGCCGAACCGCAACGAGTCGAGGATGGCGATGGGCCGCGCCCCCATGGCCAGGATGTCGCGGACGATGCCGCCCACGCCGGTGGCCGCCCCCTGGTAGGGCTCGATGGCCGAGGGGTGGTTATGGGACTCGATCTTGAGGACGACGCACAGCCCGCCGCCCACGTCCACAGCGCCGGCGTTCTCCTCGCCGCGCCTGGTCAGCACCCAGGGGGCGTCGGCGGGCAGGCGCCGCAAAAGGGGCTTGGAGTGCTTGTAGCCGCAGTGCTCGCTCCACAGGGCGCCGAACATGCCCAGTTCCAGGCGGTTGGGCTCCCGCCCCAGGCGGCGGACGATGAGCTCGTACTCGGCGCGGCTGAGGGCGATGGCGTCCAGGAGGCGCTGGTCGATGCTCATGGCCCACACCCATATTAAGGGCTGGGCCGCCGCCGCGACAGGCCACGGGGCCGCTCCCCCCGCAGGGGATGTGGGCGCCGCACCGGGCGCCGGGGCTACTCCCCCTCGCCCTCGCGCTTGCGCTCGTCAGCGGAGGTCAGCACCAGCACGGCCGCCACCACGGCGGCGACGGCCGCCAGGACCAGGGGCGAACGGAGGACGCCCAGGATATCGCCCACGGCGGGCACGTGCAGCCATGCCTTGCCCAGCACGTCTTCGGGGCGGGGGCGCCACAGGTCGGGGCCGCTGCGGTTGTCCCCCTTGGTGATGTAACCCTCTTCGGCGGAGCCCCCGACGATGCGGTGGATGACGATGTGCCCCTCGCCGGGCTCCCCTTCGGGTATGTGGTAGGCGACGATGTCGCCCGGAGCGTAGGCGTCCTGGCGGTGGACGATGACCAGGTCGCCGTCCTGCATGGTGGGCACCATGCTGTGGCCGGAGACGATGACGTAGGCGGCGGGCCCGCCCAGGAACTGGGGCCGGAGGAGGAAGAACCAGGCCACCATCAGGGCCAGGACCAGCGCCTCCACCAGGAGCCCCGGCCCGAGGCGGGGCCGCAGGGCCCCCAGCAGCCGCCGCGCCGCGGGGCGGCGGCTGCCCCCATCTCGCGGGGCGATGCCCAAATGGCCCTCCCTTCCCTCTTGCGCCGCTGCCATCTCCATCCCCGCCCCCTACTTCAGGTATGTGATCTGCACCGAGATGCTGCTCACCTGCAGGTCAACCGACCCGCCCGGGCCACCTCCCGACGTGGTTCCGGTGACCTCGATGTACAGGTTGTTCACATCCGTCCTGGACAGTGAGACCGCGACCTCGCTGCCCGTCACTGTCTCCCCGGTGGCGGAGATATCGCTGTCGCTGGCCGACGCCACGGTAGTAGTCCCGAGCTTCAACGCCACGGTTGCCCTGACGGTCATGGCAGTATTCCCCGACTTCTTGGCATCGAAGGAGACCCGCACCGACACCACAGGGGAGCCGCTGGTCGGCACGTCACCGGGCGCGTCATCGAGCTCGAACTGCGCCCGCTGGCCGGAAGACGGGTTGCTGTTGAAGATGTACGTGTTAGCATTGTTGTCGTTCAGAAGGGTGTAGCACTGGACGCTAGGGCTGTTGCACCGCGTTTCTGTAGAACTGCTACTCCACTGGTTGTGCGTCTGCCCGTCGCGGTCGGCATAGGGAAGGAGGGTGGCGGTGCCCACCACGTCGGTGAAGGTCTGGGTGGTGAGCTTGGCGGCGGTGACGTTGAGCAGGGCGGCCGCGCCGGGCCACACGCTCAGCCCCACGGCCCCCGCCGCCACCAAAGCAGCCGCCGCCATCACCAGCCAGCGCCAGCGCTTCATCCTGGCCACCTAGCTCCCTCCCGCCGTCGGGTCGGGACGGACCGCCTCGCAGTTCACGTAGGTCTCGCCGGACTGGACGTAGCAGGTGTCGTTGCCCGGGCCCCCGTCCAGGGTGTCGTTCCCCGGCCCGCCGTAGAGGACGTCGTCCCCATTGCCCCCGTAGAGGCTGTCGTTGCCGCCCCCGCCCAGGAGGACATCGTTGCCGTTCTCGCCGTAGAGCCGGTCGTTGCCGGGGCCGCCCAGCAGGCAGTCCTTGTTGTTGCCGCCGTAGAGCTGGTCGTCGCCGCCGTTGCCGCTCATCAGGTCGTTGAAGTTGGAGCCGGTGATGGTGTCGGGGCCGTCGCTGCCGCTGTAGGTCCTGTCTACCTTGATGCCGCCGCACTCGGGTACGGTAGGCGCCGTGCCCCCGGCCAGGACCACCTCCACCCAGTTCACGTCCTGCGCCAGGGGGTCGGGCGACATGTCCACGGGCACGCTGCCGCCACTGAAGGCAGTCGGCACGGTGGCGGTGCCGCTGGCGATGGCGGTGCTGCTGGGGGGCGGCGTGCTGTAGAGGCTCACGCTGGCGCTGGCCCCGGCGCAGGACGACGCCACGCCGGTGAGGACCACCTGGCTGACGCGGAAGCCGGGCGGGGGCGGGTTCTGGGCGAAGCCCACGCCGTAGGAGACGCCCACGCCGTCGATGTCGCAGGCGATGTCGGTGGGCGGGTCGGCCCCGGCCAGGCGGTAGGCCAGGAGGGGCAGCCCGACCAGGGCCGCCACCAGGAGGGCGAAGAGCACCCCCCGCCCCGCCCGCCTACGGCCCCACGACCGCCACATGGACGTCCCTCACACTGCCCACTGAGGGCTGCTCGTCAATGGGCACGGTCACGCTCCCGCCGCCGCTGGGCACGCCGGCCGACCCGTCGCCGACCTTGGCGCCGCTGGCGTTGGTGAGAACGACTGTCATCTGGCCGCCGCCGCAGGCGCTGGCCACGTCGCCGATGGTCACCGATACCACCTTACCGGCATTGGCGCCGCTGCCCAGGTTGATGGTCTTGGTGAAGGGGCTAGAGCTGCTGGGGGAGGTGTCGCAGCGCTGGACGGACGCGCCGCCGGCGCCCAGGGAGGCGCTGCTGATGCCCAGGGAGGCGGCGGCGCCGTAGGCCAGGGCCAGCAGGCCCACGGCCGCCGCCGCCAGTACCGGGGCTACCCTTCGCACCATCTCGTGGCCCCCGACTCAGGCAGATGCCGGGTTCGTCCCGCTACGACTGCCACCCCCGGCCAGCCACTAAGGCGCGCCGGTGATGGCAACGTGCACGTCAAGGACGTCAGAGGCCTCCGGCTCCGTCGCAAAGTCCAAGGTAACGTTGCCGCCGCCGGAGGGCACCGGCGTGGCCTGGGAAGCGAGCGACGACCCGCCGCTACCGGTGAGGACGACCGTCAGTTCCTCGCCCTCGCAGCTGGAGTCCACGTCCGTCACCACGACCTTGTCCACGACGAAGCCCGGGGTCGGGGTGGGGTCATACCGGAGCACGTAGCTCGTCCCGACGCTGCTGTCGCACGACGCAACCTCGTCGCTTCCGGCGCCCAGGTTGTCGGAGGTGACGCTGAGGCTGGCGGCGACGCCCAGCACGGTGGCGAAGACGGCCGCCGCCGCTATCCCCGCTATCAGGAACCGCTTCTTCATCTCGTCTCCTCCCTACTGTCCGTCGAAGAATTCATTGTGCGGGCCCCATGGCCCGCGTCGTGCCTTCGTCCGTTAGCAGTCGGTCGTACTGTTCGGCTATCACCCCCCGCAGTGTCCAGGTGGCTATTTTCTGCTATCCAGAATGGATAACGCCAGTATGGCCCAAACATTACGAGGGGGCGGGCGGGTGCTGGCCATGTGGCCAGGCACGCTGCCCGCGGGGACAGACGGTTGAGCGCGGCGGCTCGGGCGTCTGCTGCGGGGGGTTAACGGGCCCCAGCCCGGCGCGGACGCGGCCCGGGAGAGCGGCAGCGGCCCGCCTCCAGAGCGGGCCGCGAGGCCCGCAGCTGCGTCCCGCTTGCGGGGGCTTTCGGGCCCGGGAAAGACGTGCCGCGGGCCGGGGCCCGCGGCACGGTCTGCGCGGTGCGGACTCGCCTACAGGGTGGCGGCGGCCGCCTGCCGCCTGCCCTCCAGCTCCGCCTCCACGGCGGCGATGATCTCGCGCGTGCGGTCGATGACGTCGGGGTTGATGGAGACGGAGGTGATGCCCCACTCCACCAGCTGGCGGGTAAGCTCGGGGAAGTCGCTGGGGGCCTGACCGCAGATGGAGACGGTGACGCCCCGGCGCAGGGCGCCCTGCACCAGGATGCGCAGCGCCTCCATCACCGCCTCGTTGCGCTCGTCGAACTGGGCCGCCAGCAGGGCCGAGTCGCGGTCCACGCCCAGCACCAACTGCGTCAGGTCGTTGGAACCGATGCTGATGCCATCGATGCCCACGTCCAGGAAGCGGTCCAGCACCAGCACGTTGGCCGGGACCTCGGCCATCATCCACAGCTTGAAGTCGGGGCCGCGGCGCAGGCCCTCCTGCTCCATCAGCTCCTTGACGGCGGCCAGCTCCTCGGGGGTGCGCACGAAGGGGATCATCACCCACAGGTTGGGGTAGTCCCGGCGCACCCGCTTGATGGCCTCGATCTCCAGCTTGAAGACCTCGGGCTCGCGGATGTAGCGGGAGGCGCCGCGGTAGCCGATCATGGGGTTCTCTTCCTCGGGCTCGTAGCGCTCGCCGCCCTTCAGGTTGCGGTACTCGTTGGTCTTGAAGTCGGTGGTGCGGTAGACGACGGGGCGGGGGTAGAAGGCGCGGGCGAACTGGCGCAGGCCGTCGGCCAGCCGCTCGATGAACCACTCGGCCTTGCCCTCCTCGAGGCAGAGGCGGGGGTGGACGCCGATATGCTCGGCGATGATGAACTCGGCCCGGAGCAGCCCCACGCCGTCCACGTGGCGGCGGGCCACCCGCTCGGCCAGGTCGGGCTCGGCCAGGTTCACGTACACCTTGGTGCGGGTGGAGATGCGGCCGATGCGGGCGCGGCGCTCCTGCTCCGCCGCCCACCAGGCCAGCCGCTTTTCGGCCCGCCCTTCGTAGATGCGGCCGCTGGTGCCGTCCACCGTCACTACCTGGCCGTCCCGGAAGCGCTGGGTGGCGTCCTCCACGCCCATGACCAGGGGTATGCCCAGCTCGCGGCTGACGATGGCGGCGTGGCAGGTGCGGCCGCCGCGCTCGGTGATTATGGCGGCGGCGCGCTTCATGGCCGGCACCCAGTCGGGGGCGGTCATGGTGGTGACCAGCACGTCGCCCTCCTGGACCTTGGCCAGGGCGTCCTCGGGCTTGAGGGCCACGCGCACCACCCCGCAGGCGATGCCCGGGCTGCCGGCGTTGCCCTCGGCCAGGACCGGCGCCGTCTCTTCCTCTTCCTCGGCGGCCTCGCTGGCGCCGATGAGGACGGTGACGGGGCGGGCCTGGAGGAGGTAGAAGCGGCCGTCCTCCTCGGCCCACTCGATGTCCTGGGGGCAGCCGTAGTGCTCCTCCACCTGGCGAGCGAGGGAGGCCAGATAGCGTATCTCGTCATCGTTCAGCTTGGGCAGGTCGCGCTCGTGGGTGGGCACGTCCACCCAGACGTTGGCCTCCTCGGCGGCAGCCTCGGGGTTGCGCACCAGCTTGCGGAGCTGCGGGTGCACGCGCTTGCTCAGGAGGAGGAGCGTCGCCTTGTCCACAACATACGTGTCGGGGGTCACCGCCCCCGACACTACTGCCTCGCCCAGGCCGTATGCGGCCTCGATTACTATCTTGTTGGCCTCGCCGGTGACGGGCTCGATGGTGAAGATGACCCCGGAGCGGTGCGACTGGACCATGCGCTGCACGGGCACGGCGATGCCCACCTGCAGGTGGTCATAGCCGTGGTGGGCGCGATAGAAGATAGCGCGGGCCTCGAACAGGGACGCCCAGCACTCCTGCACCGCCCTGACCACCGCCTCCTCCCCTTCCACGTTGAGGAAGGTCGCCTGCTGGCCAGCGAAGGACGCCTCGGCCGTGTCCTCGGCGGTAGCGGAGCTGCGCACCGCCACCGGCCCCCCGCCCAGACGACGGTAGGCATCGGCGATGGCCCGGGCCAGGGCGTCGGGCATGGAGGCGCTACGGACGAGCTGGCGCGCCTGGGCGGAGGCCTTCTGGAGGGCCACCGGGTCGTCGGGGTCGAGTCCCTCCAGCACGCGTCGCAGCTGCTCGCGCAGGCCAGCCTCCTGCAGAAAGAGGAAGTAAGCGTCGGTGGTCACGATGAAGGCCGGCGGCACCGGGATGCCCGCTCGCGTCAGCTCGCCCAGGTTGGCGCCCTTGCCGCCGGCTAACTTGACGTCGTCTTTGCCCACCTCGTCCAGCCACACGATAGCCTTCATGGGCTCCCCTCCTCTGGAGTGTGGGGCTAGCGCCCACTATCGAGGGCCACGGCCCTGCTCTGAGCCCTATTATAAGGCCCCTGGGGGGCGCGTCCAGTCAATGATAAATGTCAGAATCGCGTCTGGGCGTATCAGGGGCCTTGCAAGTCCGACAGCTATTCCACAGTGACGGTCTTGGCCAGGTTGCGGGGCTGGTCCACGTCGCAGCCGCGGCGCACGGCGATGTAGTAGGCGAAGAACTGGAGGGGCACGGCCGTCAACACCGGCAGCAGGAGGGGCGGCGCGTCAGGCACGTGCAGGGGATGGTCGGCCAGGCGGGCCATCTCCTCGTCCCCCTCGCTGGCCAGAACGATGAGGCGCCCCTCCCGGGCCTTCACCTGCTCCAGGTTGTTGCGCATCTTGTCGTACAGGGGGTCGCGCACGGCGATGGCCACCACCGGCATGTCCTGGTCGATGAGGGCGATGGGCCCGTGCTTCATCTCGCCGGCGGGGTAGCCCTCGGCATGGATATAGGAGACCTCCTTCAGCTTCAGGGCTCCCTCCAGGGCGATGGGGTACTGGACGCCCCGGCCCAGGTAGAGGAAGTTGCTGTAGCGGTAGAAGGTGTGGGCCAGGCGCTCGTACTCCCCGGCCCGCTCGGTGACCTCCCCCAGCAGGTAGGGCAGCCGGGCGAGGGGCGAGAGCAACGACGAGAGGGCCTCGGGCGGCTGCACTCCCCGCGCCTGGGCCAGGTAGCAGGCCAGCAGGTACAGCACCACCAGAGAGGCGGTGAAGGTCTTGGTGCTGCACACGCCCACCTCCAGGCCACAGCGGGTGTAGACCACGGCATCGGCCATGCGACTGGCCTGGCTGCCGATGACGTTGCACACGGCGGCCAGGGCACAGCCCTTGCGCCGCGCCTCCTCCATGGCGGCCAGGGTGTCCACCGTCTCTCCCGACTGGGTGACGGCCACCACCAGCGTCTCAGGGCCCACTAGCGGGTCTCGGTAGCGGAACTCGGAGGCGTTTTCGGCCTCGGCCGGCAGCCTGGCGATGGCCTCCATATAGTGTCTGCCTACCAGGGCGGCATGGTAGCTGGTGCCCATGCCCACCAGGACCACCCGCCGCAGGCGGGACAGCACCTCGGGCGAGAGGTGGACGTCCTCCAGCTCGACCCTCATGCCCTCGAAGTCCACCCGTCCCCGGAGAGTGTCGAGGACGCACTCGGGCTGCTCCATGATCTCCTTGAGCATGAAGTGCTTGTAGGGCCCCTTGGCCACCGAGAGGGGGTCGTAGGGCACCTCCACCGCCTGGCGCGACACCGGCTCCCCGGCGAGGGTGGAGAGGCAGGCCCCCTCCCTGGTGATCTCGGCCATCTCCCCGCCGGACAGGAACAGGACGCGCCGCGTGTAAGGTAACAGGGCAGGCAGGTCGCTGGCCACCAGGCATTCGCCCTCGCCCAGGCCCACTACCACGCCGCCGGCGTTGCCCAGGCGTGCGGCCACCAGCCCCTGGGGGCAGTGGCGGGCCATGACCAGGACGGCGTTGGCCCCCTGCAGGCAGGAAACGGCCTGGCGCGTGGCCTGGGCCAGGGGCAGACCGCGGCCCAGGCCCTCCTCCACCAGGTGGGCTATGACCTCCGTATCCGTCTCGGTCTGGAAACGGTGCCCCCGGCTCTGGAGCGACTCCTTCAGGGGGCGATAGTTCTCGATGATGCCGTTGTGCACCACCAGCACCTGGCCGGTGCAGTCGGCTACGGGGTGAGCGTTGGCGTCGGTAGGGCGGCCGTGGGTGGCCCAGCGGGTGTGGCCGATGCCGATGTTGCCCCTGGGCCAGGCCCCCTCGATGGCGCGGGCCAGCTCTTCCAGCTTGCCCGCCCGCTTGCGCACCGCCATCGAGCCGTCCTCCTCCAGGACGGCGAGCCCGGCCGAATCGTAGCCGCGGTACTCCAGCCGTCGCAGCCCATCCAGCAGGACGGGGGCCGCTTCCCTACCGCCGACGTAGCCTACGATGCCGCACATGGGGCATGGACGGGCGGTATCCCCGGCCGGCGCTGGCTAGGGTACCGCCTTCTGCTCGATGAGCTCCTGGATGCGGGCCACTACCTCCTGCACCGCCCAATCGGGGGTAGAGGCGCCGGCGGTGATGCCTACTCGCTCCTTGCCCTTGAGCCAGCCGGGCTGCAGCTCTTCGGCCTTCTCGATGTGGTAGGTCTCGGTGCCCTCCTCTCGGCACACCTCGACCAGGTGGCGGGTGTTGGCGCTGCCCCGCCCGCCCACGACGATGACCACGTCCGCCTCGTGGGCCAGCTCCCGCGCCGCTTCCTGCTGGCTGGAGGTGACGTTGCACAGGGTGTTGACCAGGCGCAGTTCGTGGATGGTGTCCATGCGCTCGCGCAATAGCCGCCCCACGAACTCGGCGAACTTGTCCGGGTTCTGGGTGGTCTGGGAGATGACGGCCAGCCGGGAGGCATGGGCCGGCACCTCGTCCACGTCCTTGACCGCGATACCTTTGCCCCGGGTCCAGGCCAGAACGCCCTTCACCTCGCGGTGCTCGGCGTCGCCGAAGACCACCACCGTAAAGCCCAGCTCCGCCATCTTCTTCGCCCAGCGCTGGGAGCGGGTGACGATGGGGCAGGTGGTGTCGATGACCTCCACCCCCTCGGCGCGGGCCCGCTCGTAGACCTCCGGCCCGGCACCGTGGGCAGTGATAGCCAGAGGACTCCGGCGGGACAGGTCTCTGCCCTCCAGCAGCCGCACGCCTTTCTCCTCCAGCCTGGCCATGACCAGGGGGTTGTGGACGATGGGGCCGAGGCTGATGATCTCCCCCTTCTCCTGGGCCGCCCGCTCCATGATCTCGATGGCCCGGCGGACGCCCCAGCAGAACCCCATGTCCCTGGCCAGGATGATCTCCATAGTTACTCCTTTCCCTCCATCGCCTCTGCCACAACTCTAGCATATACACCCCGGTAGGGCGGGTCTAGCAGGCCGGCGATGCGGGCCATGATGGCCTCGGTGGCCCGCTCCACCTGGGCGGTGCGCAGCCGCTCCGGCCTGGGCAGCGTGAAGGGGCGGCCTATGACCACCCGCACAGGGTAGCGACGGAGGCGCAGGAAGGCCACGATGTCCCCCGGCAGGCGGATGTGCTCGCTGCCCATGATGCCCACCGGCAGCACGGGCGCCCCCGTCTGCAGGGCCAGGAGAGCGGTGCCCGGCCAGGCGCGGTTCATGCCCGGCCGGCCGCTGCGGGTGCCCTCCGGAAACATGCCCAGGGCCAGACCCCGCTCCAGCACGCGCCGGGCCTCTCGCAGGGCGCCGAGGTCGGCCTCGAACCGCCGCACCGGCAGGCAACCGAACAGATGGAAGGCCAGCCCCAGGCCGGGGATGTCGAACAGCTCCTTCTTGGCCATCCACACGATGCGGCGAGGCACCACGGCGGTGATGATGGGCGGATCGGCCAGGCTCAGGTGGTTGCTGGCCACGATGAGGGGCCCGCGACGGGGCACATGTTCGAGCCCCTGCACCTGCACCCGGGCGTTCAGGTGCACCAGCGCCGTAGCCCAGGTGTGGATGTTGGCCCAGTACCAGGGGGCCACCACCCACTCAGGCAAGCCGCGCCTGGACAAGCTCCATCACCCTGGCCACCACCTGGGCCAGCGTCAGGCCATCGGTGTGGACGATGACGGCGTCCTCTGCCGGCCTCAGGGGAGCGGCCTCCCGTTGCGAGTCGGTCTGGTCGCGCTGGGCCAGCTCTCGCGCTACCTGCTCCAGAGTCACCTCCCGGCCCTGCCCCTGCAACTCCAGATAGCGGCGGCGGGCCCTTTCCTGGGGCGAGGCGTCCAGGTAGACCTTCAGGTCGGCGTCGGGGAGGACGACGGTGCCGATGTCCCGCCCTGCCATGACGATGCCGCCCTCCCTGGCCAGGCGCCGCTGCAGATCCAGCAGGGCCGCCCTCACCGCCGGCACCCTGGATACCTGGGAGACGATGGCCTCCACCTCGGGCCGGCGCAGGTGGGGCGTCACGTCCTCGCCGTCCACCAGGATGGTGCCCGGGCCAGGCGAGCCGGCAGCCGGGGGGACGAGGCGCATGCGCGCCTGCCTGGCCAGGCGGGCCAGCCCCTCCTCATCGGTGGGCGGGACGCCGTGGCGGATGGCCAGCCAGGCCAGGGCGCGGTAAAGGTTGCCCGTATCGAGGAAGGCATAGCCGAGGCGCCGGGCCACCTCCGTGCCGACGGTGGTCTTGCCGGCGGCGCCCGGGCCATCGATAGCCACCACCAGGGCCGCCCGCGCTGGCCTGGTGGCCCTGTGTCCCCTCGCCTGCGCCTCGCCCATGAGTCCCAGCCCATTTTACGGCGGCGTGCTCAAGTTGACACCCGAGACCCCAGGGCGGAAACTGTAACCGCCAGTCGCCGTCAGACAGGAGGCAGAGGAGGAGATGAGCGCCCAGTCCAGCTTCTACACCCTGATGACCCCCGAGATCCGGGAGCTGCGGGCCAAGACCAAGGCCTTCATGGAGGAGAACATCTACCCCAACGAGCCCGTCTTCGCCCGCGGCGGCCCCGAGGCCGAAGAGCTGACCCGTTCGCTGCGCCAGAAGGTGAAGCAGATCGGCATGTGGGCGCCCCACATGCCCAAGGAGGCCGGTGGCATGGGCATCGGCTTCCTCAAGTACGTGTTCATGAACGAGATCCTCGGCCGCAGCTTGTGGGCGCCGGTGGTCTTCGGCTGCCAGGCGCCCGACTCGGGCAACGCCGAGATCCTCTGGCTCTTCGGCACTGAGGAGCAGAAGCAGCGCTGGCTCCGCCCCCTGGTGGACGGCGACATCTACTCCTGCTTCTCCATGACCGAGCCCGACACCGCCGGCTCCGACCCCACGCTCCTTCGCACCCGTGCCGTCCGCGACGGCGACGAGTGGGTCATCAATGGCCGCAAGTGGTTCACCAGCGGCGCCGGCCACGCCGCCTTTGCCATCGTCATGGCCGTCACCGACCCCGACGCCGCCCCCCACCGGCGGGCGACCATGATCATCGTCCCCACCGACACCCCGGGCTTTCGCATCGTCCGCTCCATTCCCGTCATGGGCGAGGAGCACAGCGAGCACTACGAGGTGGTCTACGAGAACTGCCGCGTGCCCGTCACCAACACCCTGGGGGAGCCGGGCTCGGGGTTCATGATCGCCCAGAAGCGGCTGGGGCCCGGGCGCATCCACCACTGCATGCGCTGGCTGGGGCAGTGTCAGCGGGCCTTCGAGATGATGTGCCGCCGCGCCCTGGAGCGCTACGCCTTCGGCGGCCCGCTGGCCGAGAAGCAGGCCATCCAGTGGATGATCGCTGAGTCGGCGGCCGAGATCCAGGCCTTCCGCCTGCTGACCATGCACGCCGCGGCCAAGATCGACCAGGGCGACGAGGCGCGACTGGAGGTCTCGCTCATCAAGTTCTTCGGCGCTCAGGTCCTGAACAACGTCATCGACCGGGCAGTGCAGGTGCACGGCGCCCTGGGTGTTACCGAGGACACTCCCCTGTCGCGCATGTTCCGCCAGGCCCGCCTGGGCCGCATATATGACGGCGCCGACGAGGTGCACAAGATGGTGGTGGCCCGGCGCGTACTGCAGACCTTCGCCAGCGGCGGCGTCTACGAGTTCGAGTGAGGCCCTGCCCGCCGCCGACGCCAGGCGGCCGAGGCTAGACCCACCGATACCAGAAGCCCCAGCGCGGCGGCTATGCCGACCAGGGCCGCCCTCCCCTGGGCTGATGCTGCGCTCTCGGGAGGCGGAGCCTCGGGCCTCGGTACCGCCTCCCTGACATTGGCCAGGGCAATGGCCCCTGCGGGCTCCCCCGCGGCTGCCGGCGTGACGCCGTCATCCTGCTGAGGGCCGGGTGCGGGCGTCTCCCCCCTGGCGGCCGCCGGCGCCCTCCCCCCAACACCGTCCGGCGCGCCGGTGGGTGCGCGGCGGGGCCGGGCCGCGGGAGCAGGGGTGGGAGAGGTCCACGCGGCAGGTCCTGTCGAGGCCCCTCCCTCGCTCCTGGCCGGTGGCGAAGGGGTTCCTGCCGACGGCGACGGAGGCGACGTGGGCACGAAGGTGATGTCATCGAAGAACACCGTGCCCTCGGCAGCGGAGCGGGGCCGGAGCATCAGGCGCACCCGTGCCGAGCGGGCCTCGGCAGGGGCCTGGACGGGCCCCGTGGTCAGAAAACGGAAGGCCGGGGCATCGTCGCCCAGCTCCCGGGTCGAGTCGTGCTGCGCCAGCGCCGTGCCAGAGCCGTCAGCGCTGGCATACCAGGAGACCCGCAGCCAGGCCGCCGCCACAGCCGGGTCGTCCTTCAGCACGTAGCCGGAGAGCTCGTAGAACTGCCCTCCCTGCACCAGCACCGTCTGGAAGGCCCACTTGGTGGACGTGGTGGCGCTGCGGAGGGCGGCCGAATAGAGCCCTTCCCGCCGCCACGCCGCAGACCTGTCCAGGGCGCCCCCGAACTTGTTCCAGCCGTAGGGGCTGCCATCGGCCCTCCCCTGCTCAAAGCCGCCGTTGACGAGGGACGGGAAGGCCGCCGGCTCGGGCCCCTCGCTGGGCGTGGAAGACGGCGCTGGCGGCCCTCCCGAGGGCGGCGGGGATGGCGGCGGCCTGGGCACGGTCGCTGTGGCCGCGGGCGTGGGCGCCGGGGCAGGGGTGGGCGTAGGGGTAGGCGCAGCGCAGGAGCCGTCGGGTGGGGACTCCCGCACCAGGTGCAGGGACTCTGGCGCCACGTCGGGCGAGGCGGTGGCCTGGAAGCGTGCCCACGCCGCGCCGCAGGGCGCATAGGCCCCGGGCGAGGACCGGTAGCAGCCGGCGCCGTCGGCCACTCCATCGCTGCGCTGCCACGCCAGCCTGCCCCCGCCGGCAGCGGCGTCCTCGTGGAACGACAGATCGAAGGCGACACCGGTGACGGGGGCGGCGAAGCAGGCACGGACGTAGTAGGTGGCCCCAGCCTCGACGGCGGCGCTGCCGGACTGGGCGCCGGCTGCGACGGCCAGGCCCAGACAAAGCGAGAGCGGCCCCAGGGCCGCCCACCACCGCATCCCCTTTTCCTTTGCCCGCCCGAAAACGGGCCGAGCAATGCCTACTTGCCACATTGTAGAAAAGATGTCAAGTACTCCCTGCGACGCTGTCTTGACTTTCCGGCCCGAGACGGAGTTTTTTGGCCTCTGCCTTCATGCATAGCGTCACAGGGGGTTGACAGGCCTCGGCCGGGGCCGGCATAATGGGCGGCGGTTTTTGCGTAAGCAAGTCCGGGCCTACCGGCGCAATTAGGGAGGTAGTAGCGGTGAGGTGGCGGTGCCGATGGCGCTGGGGCCTCTTTGACGGAGGCACGCCATTCCGACACCGGACCCATCGGGCCGGCCCCGCGATCTCAGGGGCTGGACGAGACGAGACAGGCGGTCGCGGGGCCGCTCGCTCCGGCACCGTGTCTGGGTGCACGCCCTGGTGCTGGGGGCAGCCCTGGCCGGCGGTGCCCTGGGCCTGGGCAGTGGGCGCTTCGCTGGCCCCGGCCACCCCACCGTCGCCCCAGAGCCGGTAGCTTCCCCGGAGACTATCACCCGGCAGGAGCCGGTCTACCTCCGGGCCCCCCTCATCGTCCGCACCAGCGAGTCCCGCGTGCTGGCGGTGGCAGCGCCGCAGGTGGGGGAGAACGACCAGGCGGCCCAGGCCCAGCAGACGGCCACGCCCACGCCTATGCCCACGCCCAGTCCCACCCCGGAGCCGACACCGCCGCGGCGAGAGCCCAAGCCCCTCTTTACCACCTACGTCATTCAACAAGGGGACACGGTCTATGGTATAGCCGGGCGGTTCGGCATCGACCCCAATTACATCATCTGGAACAACCCCGAGGTGAGCGAGCACCCCGATAGCCTGTCGGTTGGGCAGACGCTAGTGATTCCAGCGGCGCCGGGCATCCTGTACCGGGTGAAGCTGGGGGACACCCTGGCGGGCATAGCCCAGTTCTACGGCATCGACGTACAGGCCATCATAAACTATGAAGACAACGGCATCGCTTCGCCCGACCAGTTGCGCGAGGGCACGTTGCTGCTGCTGCCGGGCGCCAAGCCGCCCCCTCCGCCGCCGCCACCACCGCCGCCTCCGCCACCGCCGCGGCAGCAACCGCAGCCCGCGCAGGCGCCGGCGCCCGCTCCCGCCCCGCCGCCACCGCCGCCGCGCAACACCAACCCGGGCGGGTTCATCTGGCCGGTCTCGGGGACGATCACCCAGTACTTCGGCGGCAGCCACAAGGGCATCGACATCGCCACTCGCGCGGGCACGCCCATCGCCGCGGCCGCTGGTGGCACGGTGGTGCTCGCCGCCTACGGGTACTATGGCTACGGCAACACCGTCATCATCCGCCATCCCAACGGCATCGAGACCCTGTATGCTCACCTGACCGAGATCTGGGTTCGGATGGGGCAGACGGTCGGACAGGGCGACTCCATCGGCACGGTGGGCTGCACCGGGTACTGCACCGGCCCTCACCTGCACTTCGAAGTGAGGGTGGGTGGCTCTCCCGTCAACCCCCTCAATTACCTTCCCTGAACACCGCGCGTGCGGGCTCACACGCGCGCCCTGCCGGGCGACGCAGGGCCGGCGAGGCTACGGATACGCGAAGGGCTAAAACGGAGCAGTCGCCGAGGCGCGCCGGCTAACGCTCGTAGTCCAGGACTACCACCTGGGTGGACTCGGGGAGGGAGCCGGCAGTGATGGACAGGCGCTTCTGGGGCTCAGCCGCTTCCACGTCCATCTCCTTGAGGAAGCGGTCCAGAGGATCCAGCGAGAGCTGGCAGGCGGGCGTGCGGTAGTGCATGGGCACCACCAGCTTCGGCTCGAGCAGGTTCACCACCTCGGCAGCCATGGCGCCGTCCAGGGTGGTATGCCCGCCCACGGGCACGAACAGGACATCGGCGCCGCTGAGCAGCTCCACCTGCTCGGGCGTGGGCAGATGCCCCAGGTCGCCCAAGTGGCAGAGGGTCAGCCCCTCCATCTCTATCAGGAAGACCAGGTTGGGCCCCCGCACGGCGCCCTTGCGGCCATCGTGGTAGGTGGGGATTGCGGTCAGAAAGACGCCATCGATGTCGTATTCGCCGGGGGCGTCCAGAACCCGCGGACTGCCGCTCACGCCGGCGGTGTAGTCGTGGTCCTCGTGGTGATGGCTCACGGTCACGATCTGGGCGGTAGTGCGCCCGATGCTGTAGCCGGTGCTGGGCGGACAGGGGTCGGTGACGATGGTGGTCTGGCGGCCCCGCAGGCGGAAACAGGAGTGTCCCAGCCAGACGATCTCCATTCCCAGGCGCCGCCCTCCGCTGCTAGCTGCCCGCCGCCTTGCGCCGGCGCCAGAAGGCCAGGGCAGCCACGGCGGCCCCGGCCGCCGCCAGGATGGCCATTATGCGCCCCATGCCCCCCTTGCGACGCTCCGGCTGCTGCTGCTCTTGCATTGTCCTCACCCCCTGCACGCTGCCGGGCCGCTGTCCATTGCACTGCTGGCGGCCCGTGCTGGCCTCTCGTTGCCGTCCGTTCCCAATAATACAACAGGAGCGCTCATGGAGGCTCGGCCTGCCGGGAGCCCAGCTCCTCGTCGCTGAGCCAGACCTTGGCCTTGATGGTGGCCAGGCCCAGGGCGCGGGCCGCCGCCACCCGGTGGCCGCCATCGGACACTCGCCATTTGTAGGGCGAGCCCTCGGGCAGGCGGGCGAGCTTCACCGGCGGAAAGACGCGCCCTGCGCGCATCAGGCGCACGAACTCCTCCACCTTGGCCTTGCTGACCCGACGGGGAGCGATCTCCGACAGCGGCACGTCCACGATAGCCCTGGGCATCCCTTCCTCTGTGTAAGGCAGGAGGAGGTCGCGGGCAAGGGGGACATAATGTTGAACTGTCTTTGTCTCTGCTCAGTTACTCCTCTTGACACTGGCTGTTGGGCGCCCCTAACATGGGAGAGGGCGGGTGCCCCGAGAGGGGCTTATATTTGATGGGCACCAAGTACATATTCGTCACCGGCGGCGTCGTCAGCTCTGTAGGTAAGGGTATCACCACCGCCGCCATCGGCCGCCTCCTCAAGTCCCGCGGGCTCTCGGTAGTTATTCAGAAGCTCGACCCCTATCTGAACGTGGACCCGGGCACCATGTCCCCCTACCAGCACGGGGAGGTGTTCGTCACCGCCGACGGTGCCGAGACCGACCTGGACCTGGGCCATTACGAGCGTTTCCTCGACCAGGACCTCACCGGCCTGTCATCCGTCACCGCCGGCCAGATCTACCAGGCAGTCATCGCCCGCGAGCGGCGCGGCGACTACCTGGGCCGCACCATCCAGGCCGTACCCCACGTCACCAACGAGATCAAGGAGCGCATCCGCGCGGTGGGTCGAGCCGCTGGCGCCCAGGTGGTGGTGGTGGAGGTGGGGGGCACCGTGGGCGACATCGAGGGCCAGCCCTTCCTGGAGGCCATCCGCCAGATGCGCAACGAGGAAGGCCGCGACGACACGCTCTCCATCCACGTCACCCTCCTGCCCTACCTGTCCACCACCGGCGAGCTGAAGACCAAGCCCACCCAGCACAGCGTGCGCGAACTGCGCAGCCTGGGCATCCAGCCCGATGTCATCGTCTGTCGCAGCGACTTGCCCGTGGGCGAGGACCTCCGGCAGAAGATATCCCTTTTCTGCGACGTGCCCCGCCGGGCCGTCGTCCCCCTCCTGACCATGCCCACCATCTACGAGGTGCCCCTGGTGCTCGAGGACGCCGGCCTGGGTGACTACATGGGCGAGCGCCTGGGCCTCCCCAATACTTCCCGCGACCTGAAGGACTGGCAGGAGTGGGTGCAGCGTCTGAAGCAGCCCCAGGGCGAGGTGGAGGTGGCGGTGGTGGGCAAATATGTCGAGCTGCCCGACGCCTACCTCTCGGTGAAGGAGGCCCTCATCCACGCTGGCGTGGCCCACCACGTGGCCGTGAGGCTGCGCTGGGTGCACTCCCAGGACCTGGAACACCACAGCCCGGAAGCCGTCCTGGAGGGCGTGGACGGCATCGTGGTGCCGGGCGGCTTCGGCGAGCGGGGGGTGGAGGGCAAGATCGCTGCCGCCCGGTATGCCCGCCAGCAGGGCGTCCCCTACCTGGGCCTCTGCCTTGGCATGCAGGTGATGGTCATGGAGTACGCCCGCGACGTCCTCGGCTGGGAGGGGGCCCACTCCACCGAATTTGATCCCGAGACGCCCTATCCGGTCATCTGCCTCATGGAGGAGCAACTGGGCATCACCGAGAAGGGCGGCACCATGCGCCTGGGCAGCTACCCCTGCCACCTGCGGCCCGGCACCCTGGCGCGGGCCGCTTACGGAACCGACCTGGTCATGGAGCGCCACCGGCACCGCTACGAGTTCAACAACCGCTACCGCGACGAGCTCGAAGGGGCCGGCCTCGTCTGCTCCGGCACCTCCCCCGACGGCGAGCTGGTAGAGCTGTGCGAGGTGCGCGACCACCCCTTCATGGTGGGCTCCCAGTTCCACCCCGAGTTCCGCTCCCGGCCGGGGCGGCCCCATCCGCTCTTCCTGGCCTTCGTGGCCACGGCGCTGGAGCGTCGGCGGCAACGCGTGGCCGTCCGCCCCGCCACCACACCCCTACGCCCCTGAGCCGGTCCGGTGCTCTCGGACGTCCTCCTCTTCCTCCACCTGCTGGCGGCCTTCTGGCTGGTGGCGGGCGTCGTGGGCGTGGCCCTGCCGCTGCTGCGGGCCTACAGCGTGGACTCGCTGACGGTGCAGCACCTGGCGGTGGAGGAGGCCCACCACTACCAGGGCGTGCTGCTCCTGCCGGGAGCCATCCTCGCCGGCGCCACCGGCGTTTTCTACTGGAGCGAGCGGGGCTATGACCTCTTCACCACCGGCTGGCTTCTGGCCCTGGGGCTCCTCTATCTGGTGTTGCTGCTCGTCTTCCTGCCCATCGTCAATATGGGGCTGCGGCGCCTGCGCCTGGCGGTGCTGCAGGCGGCCAAGGAGGGCAGCCCGACGCCCGAGCTGGCCGAGGCCCTGGCAGAGCGGGTGCCCCTGGCCTTCGCTGCCCTGTGCGGCCTCTGGCTGGTGCCCCTTGTGGCCCTGTCCGTCTTCGGGCCGGCCTGAGCGCTGGCGGGGCAGCCCGCGGCCCTCTATACTTGGGCCGTAAGCAGGGCGAGAGGAGGGGAGCCATGCCCGACTTCAAGAACATCATCTACGAGAAAAAGGGGCGCCTTGCCTACGTAACCATTAACCGGCCAGAGCGGCGCAACGCCATCGACCCCGAGACGAGCAAGGAGCTGTACGACGCCTTCCACGACTTCAAGGACGATCCCGAGGTCTGGGTGGCCATCGTCACCGGCGCCGGCGACGTCGCCTTCTCGGCCGGGGCCGACCTGGTGGCCATGGCCGAGGCCTTCGCCGGTGGCGGCCGCCCTGCCTACAACGTGCCTTTCGCCGGCATCACCCGCGGCTTTGAGTGCTGGAAGCCCATCATAGCGGCCATCAACGGCTACTGCCTGGCCGGCGGCCTGGAGCTAGCCCTGTGTTGCGACATACGCATTGCTGCTGAGCATGCCACCTTCGGCCTGCCCGAGCCCAAGCGGGCCATAATCCCCGCCGCCGGCGGCACCCAGCGACTGCCCCGCGCCATCCCCCTGGCCTATGCCATGGAACTGCTCCTTTCGGGGGAGCGGTTCGACGCCCAGTGGGCGCTGCGGGCCGGCCTGGTCTCGCGAGTGGTGCCCAAGGAGCAGCTCATGCCCACCGCCGAGGAGGTAGCGGAGAAGATACTGGAGTGCGGGCCTCTGGCCGTCAGGGCCATCAAGCAGGCGGCCCTGCGCGGCCTGGAGATGCCCCTGGACGAGGGGCTGGCGCTGGAGGCGCGCCTGGCGGGCGAGGTGTTCAGCAGCGAGGACGCCCGGGAGGGGCCCCTGGCCTTCGCCCAGAAGCGCAAGCCCGAGTACAAGGGCCGCTAGCTGCCCCCAGAGGGTAAAGGAGCGAGACAATAGACGCCATCGCCCGACTGCAGCGGGCCACCGACGGCCTCTTTCCCGGCCTCCTGGGCATACGCTTCCTAGAGGCTTCGGCCGAGGGCGTGCGCGCTGAGATGACGGTGCGCGACGAGCTGTGCACCGTACCCGGCATTGCCCACGGCGGGGCCATAATGGCCTTCGCCGATACGCTGGGCGCGGCGGCCACTGTCCTCAACCTGCCTCCGGGCGCCACGACCACCACCATTGAGTCCAAGACGAACTTCTTCGCGCCCGCCACCGCCGGGTCGCGCGTGATAGGCGAGTGCACGGCCCTGCACCATGGCCGCCGGACGATGGTGTGGCAGACGCGAGTGACGCGCGAGGACGGCAAGCTGGTGGCCCTGGTGATCCAGACGCAGATAGTGCTGGAGGGGCAGGACTAGTTCCACAGGTGGTAGGTGAGGATAGGGGGCAGGCCCGCGTACACCTCCACGCTCACCTCATGCACGTGGGTCTCCAGCCAGGGCTCCCACTCTTCACGGGCCGCCTGGGCCTGCGTGCTCTGGAAGGCTTCCTGGATCGCGGCCTCGTCGCGCAGTTCGTAGACGGCCGCCCAGTTGACTCCGCGGCGGTGGCAGTCGGCCCTGAACGCCCTCACGATGCCGGGGATGGCCAGGACGTGGGGCAGATGCACCCGCTGATACCAGCGCAGGAAGCGGGCCATGGCTTCGGGCTCCACCTGGGCCCGCACGACGATAAGAGGGGGCCAGTTACTGACCGACATCACATCACCGGGGCTCAGTCCAGTTTAACAGGCCGTAGAGCGGCACGAAAGGAAGGCTCAGGACACCAGCATCTCGGCCACGGGCAAGGAGACGTCGGGCAGGGCGAGGGGCGAGAGGACATCCCCCGGCCCCGCGACCGCCACCTCCGCATACCCTTCCGGCCCCGGCCGCCGACAGACCTCCACCTGCCCTCGCTCCAGGTCGATGAGCCACAGCTCACCGATGCCGTGCCGCGCGTACAGCGGCGCCTTCACCTGACGGTCGTACTCCGCCGAGCTGTCGGCCACCTCCACCACCAGCAGCACGTCCTCCGGGCCGGGGTGGGCGGAAGCGTAGTCGTCCTCCCGTGGGCGCAGGAGGGCCAGATCCGGCTCCGGCTCCGAGTACTCCCCCAGCCGGACAGGGCACTGGACGGAGAGCGAGGCACGCCCTCCGACGGCGCTCTGTAGCAGGCGCTGTAGCCGCCGTACTTGGGCTGCATGCCTCGACCCCATGGGTGCCATCTGCACGATCTCCCCATCGATGAGCTCCACGCGGTCGTCCTCGTCCAGGATCCCCGCCTGGGCCATCCGGTGGTAGTCATCGACGCTGAAGCGGTGGCGAACGACGGCCATGCCTTCTCACCGGCCCCAGTCTACCATCCTCAGGGCACCAGCATCTCGGCCACCGGCAAGGAGATGTCGGGCAGGGCGAGGGGCGAGAGGACATCCCCCGGCCCCACGACCACCACCTCCGCATACCCTTCCGGCCCCGGCCGCCGACAGACCTCCACCTGCCCCCGCTCCAGGTCGATGAGCCACAGCTCGCCGATGCCGTGCCGCGCGTACAGCGGCGCCTTCACCTGACGGTCGTACTCCGCCGAACTGTCGGCCACCTCCACCACCAGCAGCACGTCCTCCGGACCGGGCACCCGAGAGGCATAGTAGTCCGCGCGGGGGACGAGCAGAGCCAGGTCGGGCTGCACCTCCGATTGCTCACCGAGGCGCAGGGGGTTTTGAGTCCACACTATGGCGCGTCCCCTGACCGACCCGTGCAACATGTCCTCCAGCCTCGCGACCTGGGCGGCATGCCTACGGCCGATGGGTGCCATCTGCACGATCTCCCCATCGATGAGCTCCACGCGGTCGTCCTCGTCCAGGATCCCCGCCTGGGCCATCCGGTGGTAGTCATCGACGCTGAAGCGATGGCGAACGACGGTCATGCCTTCTCACCGGCCCCAGTCTACCATCGGCGTCAGGGGCGCGCCTACCCGCCCCGCAGCGCTCGCAGCACCTCTTCTATCGCCGCTGTGGTGTCCCCCGATGTGTCCACCCGCAGGTGCGGCCGGGCGATGGGCTCCACCGCCTCGCGCATGCGCTCGTACACCTCCGGGCCGGCGTCGGACCAGTCGCCCGGCGTGGCGGCCTGCCGTCGCCGCGACAGGCGGGCCCGGACGACATCGGCCGGGGCATCCAGGTGCACCACCACCAAGCGGGCGCCGTGGCGCTGGGCCATCTCGTACAGCGGCCGACGATGCTCCTCGCGCAGGTTGGTGGCGTCCAGCAGGCAGGAGACGCGGCGGGCCAGCAGCCGGTCGATGGTCCCGTGCAGGGCACGGAACAGGCGACGGCTCTCATCGACCGAATAGGTGGGCTGGCCGAACAGGAGCTTGCGGAAGCGGTCGCTCTCCAGCACCGCCAGGGGCACCCTTTCGGCCAGCCTAGCGGCAAAGGTCGTCTTGCCAGCCCCGGGCAGTCCCACCAGCACCACCAGGGCCGGGGGATCCGAGGGCGAGGGCAGGGGCGAGAGCTCCCGCTCGATACGGGCCACGTCCTCGGCCAGAGTATCGCCGCCGGGAGGCTCCTGGTAATAGGCCACGCCCAGGAAGCCAGGCCCCACGTGCACGCCCATTACCGGCGTGAACTCGGTCAGCAGCAGTTCGGCGGGGCGCAGCTCTTCCTCCAGCCGCCGGGCCAGCTCGCCGGCCGGCTCGGGGGCGGCGGCGTGCATGACGGCGGCGTGGAGGGGGCGCCCGGGCTTCAGCCGCCCCCTGAGCAGGGACATCATCCGCTCCAGAGCGCGTCGGCGGGTGCGCACCCGCTCGGCCAGGCGTATCTCCTCGCCGTCGGCGGTCATGATGGGCTTGATCTGCAGCACCGAGGTGGCCCAGTGCGCCACCCATGGCACGCGCCCGCTCATAGCCAGGTAGCGCAGGGTGTCCACCATGCCGATGAGGGCTGCTTCCCGGGCCACCGATTCCGCCGACCGCATCGTCTCCGGCAGGGATGCGCCTGCCTCGGCCGCCCGGGCCGCGGCCAGCACCACGAAGCCGTGGGCCATGGCCAGACAGCGGGTATCCATCACCTCCAGTGGCACATCGGGCCGCTCCTGGCGGAACTGCCGGGCCGCGTTCTCGGCAGCGCTGTAGGTGGCCGAATAGCGAGCGGAAAAGGTGAGGCACAGTACCCCGCTGGCGCCCTCCGCCGCGCTGTGAAAGGCCTCCAGAAAGCGGCCCGGCGAGGGGGAGCTAGTAGTGGGCCGGCCCCGCGACTGTTGCAGCAGCGCGTAAAACTCGCCCGGGGAGATGGCCCCGTCCTCAAACGTCTGCCCGTCCAGGTGCAGGCGGTGGGGGACCACGGTCAGGCGGTAACGGTCCACCAGCTCCCTGGGCAGGCAGGCAGAGCTGTCGGTGACGATAGCAACGACCATGACGATAGCTGGACGATGGCAGGCCGCGCATCGCTAAAGAGTATAGCCCGGTGGCGCGGGGCCAGCCAGGAGGGCGCCGTTGCTCGCTGCCTGGGCGGGTGCTATACTTCCCACCAGAGTAAGGAAGCGGAGGGGACCAGGCCCCGACATGCTCACCAAGAAGGAAAAGGCAGCGCTCATAGACGCTTACCAGGTGCACGAACGGGACACGGGCTCCCCCGAGGTGCAGATAGCCATCCTGACCGAGAGGATCCGCCGACTCACCGACCACCTGCGCAGCCACCGCAAGGACCACCACTCCCGGCGCGGGCTGATGATGATGGTGGGCCAGCGGCGGCGGCTCCTGCGCTATCTCCAGCGGGAGGACCCGGCCCGCTACCGGCGCATCATCGCTTCCCTGGGACTGCGAAAGTAGCGCGGGCGACTGCGAAGAGAAGCGACCTGTAAGGCCGAGCGAAGAATTTCACACAGTCTCGCTCTGAGACACTCGGGGCCATGAGCGTATAGCCGTACTAGCGCCCACGCCGGGCCCCGCCCAGAGGCGGGAAAGGGGATGGAAAGCGTTTGGACACTGCCCACGCACCGCTGCGACAGCCCCTCATAGACCAGACAGGAGCGGGGAGAGGGATGGAGACTACGGTTCACACCTTCCAGCGCGAGATCGGCGGAAGACAGCTCATAGTGCAGTCGGGCCTCGTGGCCAGACAGGCCAACGGCGCCGTCACCGTACGCTACGGCGATACGGTGGTGCTCGTCACCGCCTGCATGAGCAAGCCCCGCGAAGGGGTGGACTTTCTGCCCCTGACAGTGGACTTCGAAGAGCGGCTCTATGCCGCCGGCAAAATACCCGGAAGCTGGTTCAGGCGCGAAGGGCGCCCGTCCACGTCCGCGATCCTCACCGCTCGCCTCACCGACCGCCCCCTGCGCCCCCTCTTCCCGAAGGGGTTCCGCCACGACGTGCAGATCATCATCACCGCCCTGTCCGCCGACCAGGAGAACGACCACGACATCCTGGGCATCATCGGCGCCTCGGCCGCCCTCACCATCTCCGACATCCCCTTCGAGGGGCCGGTGGGCGCCACCCGCATCGGCTACATCGACGGCCAGTTCGTGGTCAACCCCACCTTCGCCCAGCGCAAGGACAGCCTGCTCGACCTGGTGGTGGCCAGCACCCGTCAGGCCGTGGTGATGGTGGAAGCAGGGGCTATGGAGCTGCCCGAGGAGCTGGTGCTGGAGGCCGTCCGCCACGCCCATACCGTCAATCAAGAGGTCATCGCCCTGCAGGAGGAGATGGCCGCCGCCATCGGCAAGCCCAAGATCGCCTGGGAGCCGCCTCCCCTGCAGCCGGAGGTGGCCCAGGCCGTGCGGGAGTTCGTCCGCGCCCAGCAGTGGGACCTGCTGGCCGCCGCCAAGGACGAAAGGCAGGCCCTCATGGACCAGCGCCGGCAGGAGTTACTGGCTGCCCTGGGCGAGACCTACCCCCAGGACCAGCTCCTGCGCGCATTCGAGGAAGAGGTGCGACGGGTGGTCCGCACTCGCATCCTGGAAGAGGGGCTGCGTCCCGACGGCCGCCGCCCCGACGAGCTGCGTCCCGTCTCCACGGCCGTGGGCCTGCTCCCCCGCACCCACGGCTCCGGCCTCTTCACCCGCGGCGAGACACAGGTGCTCACCATCGCCACCCTCGGCTCCCTGGGCGAGCGGCAAGAGCTTGACACCATCGAGCCCGAGGAGTCCAAGCGCTTCATCCACCACTACAACTTCCCGCCCTTCTCCACCGGCGAGGCCAGGCCCCTGCGCGGCCCCAGCCGCCGCGAGATCGGCCACGGCGCCCTGGCCGAACGGGCCCTGGAGCCCGTCATCCCCAGCGAGGAGGAGTTCCCCTACACCATCCGCCTGGTCTCGGAGGTGCTGTCCAGCAACGGCAGCACCTCTATGGCCAGCGTCTGCGGCAGCACCCTGTCGCTGATGGACGCCGGCGTGCCCATCAAGGCGCCCGTAGCGGGGGTGGCCATGGGCCTGGTGACCGGCGAGGACGGCCGCTTCGCCGTCCTGACGGACATAGCCGGCCTGGAAGACCACTACGGCGACATGGACTTCAAGGTGGCAGGCACGGCCGAGGGCATCACTGCCCTGCAACTGGACATCAAGATCAAGGGCCTGGACTTCGCCGTGCTGCAGGAGGCCCTGCGGCGGGCGCGGGAGGCTCGCCTCTACATCCTGCAGCGCATGCTGGAGACCATACCCGAGTCGCGGGCCGAGCTGTCGCCTTACGCCCCGCGCATGTACCGCATCCAGATCCCCGTGGAGAAGATCGGCGCCGTCATCGGCCCGGGCGGCAGGGTCATCCGCTCCATCATCGACGAGACCAAGTGCACCATCGACGTGGAGGACGACGGCACGGTATACATCGGCTCGCCCAGCGAGGCGGCTGCCCGCCGCGCCATCGAGATCATCGAGGGCCTCACCAAAGAGGTGAAGGTGGGCGAGATCTACACCGGCAAGGTGACTCGACTGGTGCCCTTCGGAGCCTTCGTGGAGATCCTGCCCGGCAAGGAAGGGCTGGTACGCACCGAGGAGCTGGCCGACTACCGCGCCCGCCGACCGGAAGACGTGGTGCGCGTGGGTGATGAGATTATGGTCATGGTCACGGAGGTGGACCAGTTCGGGCGCATCAACCTCTCGCGCCGCGCCGTGCTGGAGGGCCTTCAGCCGGAGGACGTGGTGCGGGCGGCCCGCGCTGCCCAGCAGTCCCGCACCGGCCCGCGCCCGCAGCAACCGCAACAGGGCCGTCGCCCGCCCGACAACCGCTTCCGCGGCCAGGGCCAGCGGCCCCAGGGCCCGCAGCGGCCGCCGCAGGTGCGTCGCGGCCCGGAGCCGCCGCCCCCGCCTCCGCCCAGGCCCCCGTCCACCTTCCGCTAACCCGGAGGTAGGCCCTTGGCCGTTCGGGTGGCCATCAGCGGCACGGGGCGCATGGGGCGGGAAGTGCTGGCCGCCCTCTGCCGGGAGCCCGACCTCGAGCCGGTGGCCGTGGTCTCTCGCTCCGCCCGGGAGGAGTACCTGCCCCTGCCCGACGGCTCCGGCCTGGTGCCCTTCGGCGCTGACCCTCTGCCCCTCTTTCAGCGCACCCAGCCGCAGGTGGTGGTGGACTTCACCCATGCCGATTTCGCCCCCAGGGTGGCGCGCGCCGCCCTGGAGGTGGGCGCGCGACCGGTCATCGGCACCTCGGGCCTGAGCGATGCCGTCCTGGAGGAGCTGCGAGAGGAGTGCCGCCGCCGCCGGCTGGGGGCCATCGTCGCCGCCAACTTCGCCATCGGCGGCGTGCTCATGGTGCACCTGGCCAAGATCGCCGCCCGCTACTTCGAGGTGGCCGAGGTCATCGAGATGCACCACGACCAGAAGGCCGATGCCCCCTCCGGCACGGCCATGGCCACTGCCCGTGCCATGGCCCGCGCCCGCGGGCGCCCCTTCCGCCGGCCAGAGACGCAGCGGGAGAACCTGCCCGGCACCCGCGGCGGCGAGCTGGAAGGCGTGACCATCCACAGCGTGCGCCTGCCAGGCCTGGTGGCCCATCAGGAGGTGGTCTTCGGCGGGCCGGGACAGGTGCTCACCATCCGCCACGATTCCACCAGCCGCGAGTCGTTCATCCCCGGCGTGCTGCTGGCGGTGCGGCGCGTGCTGGAGCTGGACGAGCTGGTGGTGGGGCTGGAAGGTGTCCTCGGCCTGTAGTGAGGACCGTGCCCAGCAGGGGAGGCAGCCAGTGGCCGGCAAGACGGTAGCGGTCATGGGAGGAGGCGTGGGCGGCGTGGTGGCCGCCAACCGCTTGCGCCAGCTCCTGCCGCGCGAGCACCGGGTGGTAGTGGTGGACCGCAACCCCATCCACGCCTTCGCTCCCGCCTTCACCTGGGTCATGCTGGGGTGGCAGAAGGCGGCCCGCATCGTCGGCGACCTGCGGCACCTGCGTCGGCGCGGCATCGAGGTGCTCATAGACGAGGTCACCTCCCTGGACATGGAGCGCCGTCGCCTCGTCCTCACCCGGCAGGAGGTGCCGTTCGACTACCTGGTGCTGTCGCCCGGAGTTGAGTACGGGACTGGCAACGTACCCGGGCTGGCCCGCGCCTGGACCTTCTACCACCTGGACGGTGCCGAGGCGCTGCGCGACGAACTGGAGAAGCTGCGCGAGGGCCGCATCGTCATCCTGATCCCTTCCGTCCCCTACAAGTGCCCCGCCGCCCCATACGAGGCCGCCCTCCTGCTCGACTACTACTACCGCAAGCGCGGCCTGCGCGACCGGGTGGACATTCGTCTCTTCACCCCCGAGCCCCAGCCCCTGCCCGTGGCCGGGCCGCAGGTAGGGGAGCAGGTGCTGGAGCTGCTCTCGGCGCGGGAGGTGTGGTTCGGGCCGCGGATGCAGGTGCAGTCTGTCGACCAGGACGCCCGCACGGTCACCTTCGCCGATGGCTCCCAGGTAGCCTTCGACCTGCTCATCGGGGTGCCGGTGCACTCAGCTCCGCGGGTGGTCAGGGAGGCCGGCCTGACGGGCGATAAGGGCTGGGTGGAAGTGGACAGGGACACACTGTCCACCGCCTGGGAAGGGGTCTACGCCATCGGCGACGTAACGCACATACCCCTGGCCAACGGCCTGTCTTTGCCCAAGGCAGGGGTCTTCGCCCACGCCGAGGCGGAGGTGGTGGCTCGCAACATAGCCGCCCAGATAGAGGGGCGGCCCGAGAGCTACACCTTCGCCGGCCAGGGCCAGTGCTTCCTGGAAACGGGCTACAGGCGCGCCGCCCTCGTCCAGGGCGACTTCCTGGCCGAGCCCGAGCCGCGGGTGTCGCTGCGGGCGCCCAGCCTCCTCTGGCACCTGGTCAAGGCCGGCTTCGCCCGCTGGTGGCTCTGGCGCTGGTTCTGAAGGCCGCCATCGGCCACTTGCTGCCCTTCTCGACGGCGAAGGCCAGCGCCGGCGCAGCCAGCACCGCATAGGCTGGCGCCAGGGGCACATGGTAGCGGGTCTGCCCGAGGAACAGGACTGCGATGACGAGCACCCAGACGGTGACGAACAGAAGCGGCAGCGAGGCGGCCACGCCCGCCCCTCGCCGGGCGCGCCACCACAGGGACAACGAGAAGAAGCACAACGCCAGTACCGCATACCAGTAGCCGTTGGCCGATCTGGCCAGCGCCCGGGCCACCGGCTGCGACACCTGCGCGTCCTGCCCCCAGGCGGTGATATAGTCCAGGGCCGATGAATCGTCCCGGTGGAGCAGATAGAGCTTGCGCAGCCAGAGCCGCGCCTCCTGGGCCGGGTGGGTAATCAGGTAGCGGACACCCTCGCGCAGGCGAATACGGGCAGTCGTCACCTCGCGGCGCGGGTAGGGCACGTCTGCCAGCCGCTGTTCCTGGTCGGCTGCGGCCCCGAACGAGGGCAGGCCGGTCGCGCCCGGCCGGTGGGCATCCCAGAAGGCGTCGGCGGCGCCGGTGCTGATGACGACCGGCGCGTCCAGCACCACCAGGTTGCGGGCCGTCCAGGCCGAGAGGGGCAGAGCCAGGGCCAGGCCAGCCGCCCCCGCCCACAGCACGGCCCGCCGACGGGGGCGGTAACGCAGGACCAGCAAGGCCAGGCAGGCCAGGCCCAGGGGCAGGAACTCGCCGCGCACCAGGCTGCTGCCGCCCACCAGCAGCCCTAGGCCGGCAGCCGCCCACAGCGGGGGCGGCGTCTGACGACGCAGCAGCCAGACCATGGCTACCAGCAGCGCCGCCACCAGGAACGAGGCCAGCGTCTCGGTCATGATTACCGGCGCGTAGAGGGAGTGGCCGGGGAAGAGGGCCAGCAGCAGGGCCGCTGTCAGCCCCACGCCCCTGCCCATGAGCGCCGTCGCGGCCAGGAACACCAGCAGCACCGCCACCGCGCCCAGCGCCGCCTGGAATACCTCGGCCGCGGCGAGATCGGGACCTCCTGCCAGCAGGTACACCGCCCCCAGGACAGCCGCGTATCCGGGCGGCCAGTAGGCCGTCCAGGTCAGCCCGGGCGGTCCCGCCCCCGGCTGCACCAGCTCCAGGGCCGGGATACGAGTGGTGCCGAGGGCGTCCCAGAAATGGGCGGCATTATGCTGGTACCAGGTGGCGTCCCAGCGGAACACTTCCACCGGGTCTGCTTGTATGGGGACGGCCCACCCCAGCCGAAAGAGAAAAGCCAGGAGCGCGACGCCGGCCGGTGGGGCCAGAGTAGCGGACAAACGACGGCGGGGCCCAGTGCCGGCGGTGGGGAGGAACGAAGTGCCGCGGCCGGCCGGGGCGCCCGATGGCCGAGCTACGCGTAGCGGGCGGAGAATGACCTCACCACACCTCCTCCTGTCGGAAGGCGTGCGCCCCCGCGCCTTCCGGCGGCCGGCGAGCAGGCCGAGAGGGGCCCGAGGCTCGGCTGCTGTCTGGGGCCCTAGCCGAGTTCGTGGACGATGACGGCCACTACCAGGGCGACGAGCCCGCCGAAGAGGGCCAGGGCCGTCAGGTGCACGGCCAGCCGCTCCAAGACCTCGAACATGTCCGCCTCACGCCTGGTCATGCCGGACATTCCGCTGCCCATCTTACGCCGCAGCGCCCATCAAGGGCAACGCCTCCGCCGCCAGCAGGCGGCCCCGGCGTGGACTGGCCACCGGCCCGCCCGATGCGCCCCTCGGCGTACGGCGGGAACAGCCCCGGCGGCGCTTGACAGGCGCTGTGATAGGGCCCATCATGCCTCATACCGGAGGACACGGAGGAGGGGTCGAGAGCGGTGACCACGGCCTTCGCGCAGCGGGTGGAGGAGCTCAAGCTCCAGGTCCGTCGGCACGACGGCCGCAACGTAGCCGATTACGCCTTCCGCCGGCAGGTGGACGACCTCATCAGCTCCTTCTACGACGATATCGGCATCGTCCTCCAGGTGCCCCTGCGCAGCGTGTTCGACCTGCTGGTCATCAAGGTGCTGTATGTGGAGAGGGGCAGCCGGGACGCCGCCGTCATCGACTACCTTGGCGACATGCTCACCCGCTATCTCTACACCCGGGAGCTCTTCCCCTTCGTCGGGCCCGGGGGCAGGCGCCAGCCCTTCTACTTCTCCGACCTGCTTGAAGAGATGCAGCGGGGCTTCACACGCTTCCAGAACCTGTTCGAGGCCGCCCGCCGCTACGGGGACAACGCCCTGTTCCTTACCGGCCTCTTTCCCCAGAGCTTCCGTAGGCGTCGCGGCGGCGGCCGCCTGGGCCTGCCGCGGCCGGTAGACCCTTCCTACTTCATCAGCACCGGCAAGGCGTGCTACCGCATGGCCGCAGAGCACGAGCTGGCCGAGGCTACCCAGATGCGCCCCATCCTGTACCGGCTCTCCCGCCACTTCGAGCTGTATATGGACGCCCTGAACGACCTCTCCGACCGCTACATCATGGGCCTGGACATGAACCTCATCGCCGACAAGATGCTGGACAACTTCAACCGTTACCGCGAGACGGGCGACGAGCGTTACCTGGAAAACGCCCGTCGCTACGCAGCCCTGCTGCGGCTCGACGAGGCCCGGTTCCCGGCCCTTTTCCGGAAGGCCAGAGGCTACGTGATAAGGGATCCTGGGGCTGGGCCCAGCATCTGGTGAGGGAACGGCCTTCCATCGGCCACTGTGGCCGCTGGCGCAACATTTCGACCTGTAGTGCGCCTTTTTCCCCTCTTGCCAGCGGGCGACGGAGGCGCTAAATATAGAGCTAGGTTTAGCAGTCTCGCCTCTCGAGTGCTAAGCGACCCCAAAACTGAGGGAAGGAGGGAGGAGTATGGCCAAGCAGCTCCTGTTCGACGAGGCGGCGCGCTTCGCCCTGAAGAACGGCATCGACGCCCTGGCCGATGCCGTCAAGATCACGCTGGGCCCCAAGGGCCGCAACGTGGTGCTGGAGAAGAAGTTCGGCTCGCCCGTCATCACCAACGACGGCGTCACCATCGCCAAGGAAGTGGAGCTGGAGGACCCCTTCGAGAACATCGGCGCCCAGCTGGCCAAGGAGGTGGCCTCCAAGACCAACGACATCGCCGGCGACGGCACCACCACCGCCACCGTACTGGCCCAGGCCATCGTCCACGAGGGACTCAAGAACGTGGCCGCCGGCGCCAACCCCATGGCCCTCAAGCGGGGCATCGAGAAGGCCTCCCAGGCGGTGGTAGAGGAGCTGAAGAAGCAGGCCATCCCCGTCACCACTCGCCAGCAGATGGCGCAGGTGGCGGCCATCTCGGCCAACAACGACCCCGAGATCGGCGAACTCATCGGCGAAGTGATGGAGAAGGTGGGCAAGGACGGGGTCATCACCGTCGAGGAGTCCAAGGGCATCAAGACCGAAGTAGAGTACGTCCAGGGCTTCCAGTTCGACCGCGGCTACATAAGCCCCTACTTCATCACCAACCCCGAGCGCATGGAATGCGTCATCGAAGACCCCTACATATTCATCACCGACAAGAAGCTGTCGGCGGTGAACGACATCCTGCCCGCTTTGGAGAAGGTGCTGCAGACCGGCTCCAAGAACATCCTGATCATCTGCGATGACTTGGAAGGGGAGGCCCTGGCCACCCTGGTGGTGAACAAGCTGCGGGGCACCCTCAATGCCTGCGCCGTGAAGGCCCCCGGCTTCGGTGACCGGCGCAAGGACAACCTGGGCGACATCGCCACCGTCACCGGCGGCCAGGTGATCAGCGAGGAGCTGGGCCGCCGCCTGGACTCGGTGCAGGTCTCCGACCTGGGCCGCGCCCGCAAGGTGGTGGTGACCAAGGAGGAGACCACCATCATCGAGGGCAAGGGCGAGGCCGAGCGCATCCAGGAGCGCATCCGCTCCGTCAAGGCCGCCCTGGAGGAGGCCACCTCCGACTGGGACCGCGAGAAGCTGCAGGAGCGTCTGGGCAAGCTCTCCGGCAGCGTGGCCGTCATCAAGGTGGGCGCCGCCACCGAGGTGGAGCTGAAGGAGAAGAAGCACCGGGTGGAGGACGCCGTGCAGGCCACCCGCGCGGCGGTGGAGGAGGGCATCCTGCCCGGCGGCGGCGTGGCCCTCATCAACGCCCAGGCCGCCCTCGACAGCCTGAAGCTGGACGACCCCGACGAGCAGACGGGCGTCAGCATCCTGCGCCGCGCCCTGGAGGAGCCCCTGCGCCGCATCGCCATCAACGCCGGTCAGGATGGCTCGGTCATCGTCGAGAAGGTCCGCTCGCTGCCCAGGGGCCACGGCTACGACGCCGCCAAGGACGAGTTCGGCGACATGATGGAGCGCGGCATCATCGACCCCTTGAAGGTCACCCGCTCCGCCCTGGAGAACGCCGTCAGCATCGCCGCCATGGTGCTCACCACCAACTGCCTGGTGGCGGAGCTGCCTGAAAAGAAGGAGAAGGAGCGCGTCCCCGAGTACTGATGGCGGCGCGAAGGGTCGGGCCCGGCCGAGCGCTGGGCCCGACCCTTTTTGGCCCTCGGGCCCCAGCAGGGGGTGAGTAGCGTGCTCAGCGAGAACGGGGTGCTCATCGACCTGTTCGAAGTGCGACGGGTGGTGGACACTTGCGATGTGTTCGCCGTCGGCTTTCGCCTCTTCCCCCAGCGGCTGCTGGTCGACACACGCTTCAATGCCGAGGAGGGGCCGCTGGTGTCGGTGGTGGAGCCGGTGGCCACGGTCGAGGAGCGCTTCTTCTGGCTGGGACAGAAGCGTCCCCGCTTCGGGATGCCCCAACGCTTCGCCTTCTTCATCTGGCCCCACAGCATCGCCATGCTGGAGGAGCTGGGCCTGGGGGAGCGCATACGCGGCCGCTGCCGCTCCGCCCTCTGGCCCCAGGGCGACGCCCAGGTGGACGAGGCCTTCTCCCAACTGCGCGCCCTCGAGCGCCAGACGGTGCTGGACGCCATCCGCGGGCGCAACTGTCACACCCTCTGGCCGCGCCGGTGAGCCCTGCCGCTGTCGTATCATAGCCCTATGGCGGGGGCCATCTACGGCGCCGTGGACCTGGGGGGCAGCAAGGTCCTTTCCCTGGTGGCCACCCCCGACGGCGAGGTGCTGGCCCGGGACAGGCGCCCCACCCTGGCGCCGGAGGGCCCCGAAGCCGTCCTCCGCCAGATAGAGGACTCCCTGCGGGCGGCCGTCGCCGAGGCCGGTCTCACCCTGGCCGAGCTGCGGGCCGTGGGTATCGCCTCGCCGGGGCCCCTGGACGTCCGCACGGGCGTCGTCAGCCATCCCCCCAACCTGCCGGGCTGGGGCGAACTGCCCCTGCGCCGCCTCATGGAGGAGCGCCTGGGGCTGCCGGTGGCTGTGGACAACGACGCTACCGCTGCTGCCGTGGGCGAGCACGCCTTCGGCGCCGGCCGCGGCGCACGGCACATGGTCTTCGTCACCGTGGGCACGGGCATCGGCGGGGGCATCATCTGCGACGGCCGACCGTACCGGGGCAAGAGCGGCGCCGCCGGCGAACTGGGCCATATCGTCGTCCAGACGGACGGCCCCCCGTGTGGTTGCGGCAACCGGGGCTGCGTGGAGGCCCTGGCCTCGGGCACAGCCATCGCCAGGCGGGCGCGGGAGCTGCTGGCGGCAGGCAGGGCCGCTGCCCTGGCCCGACTGACGGCCGGCGGCGAGCAGCCCACGGCCGAGCTGGTGCACCGCGCCGCCCTTGACGGCGACGAGGACTGCCGGGCCCTCCTTTCCGAAGCGGGGCGCTATCTGGGAGTGGCCCTGGCCAGCTACGCTAACGCCTTGGACCCCGAGCTGATAGTGCTGGGAGGCGGCGTCCTCCAGGCGGGCGAAATGCTGCTCGCCCCGGCGCGAGAGGCGCTGTTCACCCTGACCCTGCCCCAGATCCGACGCGACCTGCAACTGGAGCTGGGCGCGCTGGGGGCTTCAGCCGGGGCGTTGGGTATGGTGGCCGAGCTGCATAGGGAGATGCCGGCCTAGGCCATCCCGCGCCTCTGCTGCTCGCCCCGGCACACCGGACAGACCTGCTGGAAGAACTTCACGTTGCGGTAGCCGGGGCAGGTAGCGTCGTGCAGGCGACGCCACCAGGGCTTCTTCTGCTGCTGGGCTACGGCCTCTCACCTCGCTCGCATACGACGAAAGCGCCTCAAATATAGGACATGGACAGCGCTTGTCAAGAAGGGTGAAAGCCCTTCTCCGGGCGAGGCCGTGCGGTGCCGCCCCTCGTCGCCAGGAGTCCGGACGGGCGGGACCGTGGCGAGCAGGGTGCCGACCGTCTGGCGGAGGGGGTGGGATTCGAACCCACGGTGCCCGTGGTGAGGCACACGCGCTCTCCAGGCGCGCCCGTTAAGCCGCTCCGGCACCCCTCCGCACCGATGGGACGAGGCGGCTCGCATACTATTATGGAGCAGGCGTCGGCCCTTCGTCATGGCTGCGGGCACGGGGTTGTGCCCGTCTTCGCCCGCAGCCTATAGTGGAGCGAGAAGCGAAGGAGGGTGTCCCATGCGCCAGGTGGCCATCGTCTCCCCCGTGCGGACGCCGGTAGGCAAGTTCGGTGGCGTCCTGCGCGATGTCCCCGCCGACGAACTGGCGGCCATCGCCATCCGGGCCCTTATGGAGCGCACCGGGCTGGACCCCGAACTGGTGGACGACGTCGTCCTCGCCCAGAGCTACCCCAACGGGGAGGCTGCCAACATCGGCCGCTACTGCGCCCTCAAGGCTGGCCTGCCCATCACCGTGCCCGGGATGCAGATCGACCGGCGCTGCGCCTCGGGCCTGCAGGCCATCTGCCTGGCGGCCATGATGGTGCAGACGGGCGTGGCCGACGTGGTCATCGCCGGCGGCGTCGAGAGCATGAGCAACGTGGAGTACTACGTCACCGGCGTCCGCTGGGGCGTGCGCATGGGCTCGGTCCAGATGCACGACCGCCTCTACCGCTCCCGCGAGCGCACCAGCCCGCCCGAGACGCACCCCGTATCGGGCATGATCGAGACGGCCGAGAACCTGGCCCGCCAGTACGAGATCCCGCGGGAGGAGCAGGACCGCTACGCCCTCCTCAGCCATCGTAAGGCGGTGTCGGCCCAGAAGGCCGGCCGCTTCCGGGAGGAGATGGTGCCGGTGCCCGTGCCGCAGAAGGGCGGCCAGCGGCTGGTGGACCAGGACGAGGGCCCCAGGGAGGACACCACCCTGGAGCAGCTCCTGGGCCTGCCGCCCGTCTACCCGGGCGGGACGGTCACGGCCGGCAACGCCAGTCAGCAGAACGATGGCGCCGCCGTCTGCCTAGTGGTGGCCGAAGATAGGCTGGGGCCGCTGGGCCTCGAGCCTATGGCCTATCTGCGCTCCTGGGCAGTGGCCGGTGTGGAGCCTTCCTGTATGGGCATCGGGCCGGTGCCCGCCACCGAGAAGGCCTTGGCCCGCGCTGGCCTGCGGCTGGAGGACATGGAGGTCATCGAGCTGAACGAGGCCTTTGCTGCCCAGGTGCTGGCGGTGCTGCGAGAGTGGGGGATCTCGCCCGAGGACGAGCGCCTGAACCCCAACGGCTCCGGCATCTCGTTGGGGCACCCCATCGCCGCGACGGGCGCCCGCATCCTGGCCACCTTGCTGTACGAGATGCGGCGTCGCGGCGCCCGCTACGGTCTGGAGACCATGTGCGTGGGCGGCGGCCAGGGCATTGCTGCCGTCTTCGAGCGCCCCTAGGCCCCACCCGACGCCGGACCACGCCGAGGTCATCTCGCTGCTGCCGGGGTAGAAGCGGCGTCACGGGGGCAGCGCATTCGGCTGGCGGAGGGGGTGGGATTCGAACCCACGAGGGGCACGGTGGCCCCTAGCGGTTTTCGAGACCGCCCCGTTCAGCCGCTCCGGCACCCCTCCGCGTGGCTACGGTTGCGAGGCGTTAGCTGGCTGGCCCGGCCACACAACAAGCTTGGCAACTTGGCCGTGGTCACCAGGACTGGCCGTGGCCTCTGCCGGGCAGAGAACCCGAGCCGGGTCCCGAAGACCCGCCTGCGCTTCCCATTTTAGTCGCCGCGCTGCCGGACAGCCACAGCGCCGTAAGCATGGCCGCAAGAGGGACCTGAGCGGGAGCACGGTAAGCGCTGCCATGACGACAGGCCGATGGCTGCGGGACGGTAACTCACCCTGCGCACCGGCGGGCAAGGCGGGGCGGGCCTTGACAGCGGCCCCGGGCTCTGATAAACAGGTGCCAACCCGATGTACCGTCCCCTCCGCACCTGCGCCAGCGGCGCCCGGGGCCAGCGCTTCCCAGCGGCGCTCGTCCGCGCCCCTGACGCCCTTCCCTGCAAGGAGCACTATCCCATCGTCGAGGAGGAGCCATGCTCAAGGTAGACGTGTTGCTCGAGGGCTATGCCTTCCAGACCAGCGTCGGCATCGTCGGCTTCTGCAGCGTCATCCTCATCGAGGGCGATCCCAAGAGAGTGCTCGTGGACACGGCCCACGTGGGCCGTCGTATCTACATCGGTCCCGCCCTGGAGCAGCGGGGCCTCACCCCCGCCGACATCGACTACGTGGTCATCACCCACGCCCACTGGGATCACATACAGAACTGGGACATTTTCCCCAACGCCTCAGTCCTCATGCATCGCAACGAGTGGCTCTATTCCCAGCGGCCCCACCCCAACGACTGGGCCACGCCCTCCTGGACGGGCGACTCCCTGCGCCAGGCCCGCATCGTCGAAGTGGAAGAGGGCTACGAGGTCATCCCCGGCTGCCGCATCATCGAGCTCATCGGCCACTCGCCGGGCAGCATCGGCGTCGAGGTGGAGACGGAGCAGGGGCTGTGCATCATCACCGGCGACGCCCTGCACTTCGCCTCGGTGGCCCTCACCAAGCAGAACCCGCTGGTCTTCTGGGACGACGGCCTGGCCAGGAAGAGCATCGAGCGGGTGGTCCAGAGGGCAGACATCATCTACCCCGGACACGACCAGGCCTTCAGGGTGGTGAACGGCAAGATCGAATACGTTACGCCCTTCGAGGTGACCATCACCGGGCTGTCGGCCGACCGCCCGGGACTGTCCTTCGAGCCCAGCCCGCCCTGGGTCAACTGGGTCATGCCCGGCATCGAAGAGCAGAAGGCCAGGCTGGAGGAGCTGCGCCGACAGAGGGGGTAGGCGCCCATGCCCGACCTCCTGGACGAGTACATCCAGCGCTACAGCAACTGGGGCCGCTGGGGCCCGGACGACCAGCTGGGCTGCGTCAACTACATCACCCCTGACAAGGTACTGCAGGCCGCCTCGCTGGTGCGCCAGGGCAAGATCATTTCCCTCGCCCTGCCTTACGACAGCCAGGGGCCCCAGAAGGGCGGGCGCCGCTTCAACCCCATCCGCACCATGGTGCTGACGGGCACCGACCACCTGAGCGGGGCCCAGAGCTATCCGCGGGGCATGGGCGTGGCCGACGACATCGTCATCATGCCCCTGCAGGCCGGGACCCAGTGGGACTCCCTGGCGCACATCTTCCACCGGGGCCGCATGTGGAACGGCTACAGCGCCGCCGAGGTCACCGCCGCTGGCGCTCAGCGCAACGCTATCCACAACCTGCGCGACCGCATAGTGACCCGGGGCGTCCTGCTGGATGTGGCCCGCTACAAGGGTGTGGACCACCTGGAGGCGGGCTATGCCATCACCCCCGACGACCTGGACGGCGCCGCCCGGGCCGAGGGCGTGACGGTGGAGGAGGGCGACATCGTGCTGGTGCGCACGGGGTGGATGGCCCACTGCCGCTCCCTGGGCTGGGGCGACTACGCCGGCGGCGATGCCCCTGGCCTGGGGCTGGAGACCATCCCCTGGCTACACGAGAGGCGCATCGCCGGCGTGGCCACCGACACCTGGGGAGTGGAGGTGCGGCCCAACCAGTTGCCCGACTCCTTCCAGCCCTGGCATATCGTGGCCATCGTCTATATGGGGCTGCTGGTGGGCGAGATCTTCGCCCTGGACGAGCTGGCCGCCGACTGCGCGGCCGATGGGGTGTACGAGTTCATGTTCGTGGGCCCGCCGCTGCCCTTTACCGGCGCGGTGGGCTCGCCCCTGAACCCCCTGGCCATCAAATGAGCCCGTCACGAGGGGACGGGCCCAGAAAGGCGGCCTGCGCGCGAAAAAGAGAGTGAAAGGGGAGCAAGACCAGCGCAGGACGGCAATTTCTGCCCTGGAAGTGCCATTTCCCCTCTTGCCCCCACTGGCCGCGTGGGCTAATATTCGCATTGAGATTAGCACTCTCCCCCTGCGAGTGCTAAAAAGGCGAGCCCAAAACTACCGGTGAAGGGAGGGATGTGCCCATGACCACCAAGGCTGCCAGCAAGATAGTGCCCCTGGCCGACCGCGTAGTGGTGAAGCAGATCAAGCTGGAAGAGGTGCGCGCCAGCGGTCTGGTCATCCCAGACACGGCCCGCGAGAAGCCCCAGGTGGGCGAGGTCATCGCTGTGGGGCCCGGTCGCCTGGACGAGGACGGCAAGCGGATCCCTATGGACCTGAAGGTGGGCGACCGCGTCATCTACGCCAAGTACTCCGGCCAGGAGGTGCCCAAGGGCCTCTTCGGCTCCGACGAGGAGGAGTACCTGATCCTCAAGGAGTCGGACATCCTGGCCAAGCTGGAAGCCTAGCCCTGCCGACCCCACAGCCCTAACCGACAGGAGGGACGGGAAGCATGCCCGCCAAGCAACTGGTGTTCAGCGAGGAGGCCCGGCGCCGCCTCAAGGAAGGGGTGGACGCCCTGGCCGACGCTGTCAAGGTCACCCTCGGCCCCCGTGGCCGCAACGTGGTGCTGGAGAAGAAGTATGGCGCCCCCTCGGTAGTGGACGACGGCGTCAGCGTGGCCAAGGAGATCGAGCTCAAGGACCCCTTCGCCAACCTGGGCGCCCAGCTGGCCAAGGAGGTGGCCACTAAGACCAACGACGTGGCCGGCGACGGCACCACCACCGCCACCGTCCTGGCCCAGGCCCTGGTGCGCGAGGGCCTGCGCAACGTGGCCGCCGGCGCCAACCCCATGGCCCTCAAGCGCGGCATCGAGCGCGGCGTAGAGGTGGTCATCCAGGCCCTGCGCGACGTGGCCCAGCCCGTGGCCGGTAAGGAGCAGATCAAGCACGTGGCCACCATCTCCGGCCACGACCCCGAGATCGGCGAGATCATCGCCGACGTCATGGAGAAGGTGGGCAAGGACGGCGTCATCACCGTCGAAGAGGGCAAGTCCATCCGCACCGAGACCGAGTTCGTCGAGGGGATGCAGCTCGACCGCGGCTACGTCTCCCCTTACTTCGTCACCAACCCCGAGCGGATGGAGGCGGTGGTCGAGGAGCCGTACCTGCTCATCACCGACAAGCGCATCTCCTCCGTCCACGACATCCTGCCCGTCCTGGAGCGCCTGCTCCAGATGGGCAAGAAAGACATCGTCATCATCTGCGACGACCTGGAAGGGGAGGCCCTGGCCACCCTGGTGGTGAACAAGCTGCGCGGCACCCTCAACGCCCTGGCCGTCAAGGCCCCCTCCTTCGGTGACCGGCGCAAGGCCATCCTCGAGGACATCGCCATCCTCACCGGAGGGCAGGTCATCAGCGAGGACCTGGGCCGCAAGCTGGAGAACGCCCAGATCTCCGACCTGGGCCGCGCCCGCAAGGTGGTCTCCACCAAGGAGGAGACAGTCATCATCGAGGGCTACGGCTCCGACGAGGCTATCCAGGCCCGCATCAAGCAGATCAAGGCCCAGATCGAGGACGCCGCCAGCGAATTCGACCGCGAGAAGCTGCAGGAGCGGCTGGCCAAGCTGGCCGGTGGCGTGGCCGTTATCAAGGTGGGCGCCCCCACCGAGGTGGAGCTGAAGGAGAAGAAGCTGCGGGTCGAGGACGCCCTCTCCGCCACTCGCGCCGCTGTGGAGGAGGGCATCGTCCCCGGCGGCGGCGTGGCCCTGCTCCGCTGCCAGAAGGCCCTGGACAAGCTGGAGGGCGAGCTCAACGGCGACGAGCTGACGGGCGTGCGCATCCTCCGCCGCGCCCTGGAGGAGCCCCTGCGCCAGATCGCCGAGAACGCCGGCCTGGAGGGCTCCATCGTGGTGGAGCGGGTGCGGGCCTCCGAAGACCCCTTCTTCGGCTTCGACGCCGACCGCATGGAGTACTGCAACATGGTAGAGGCCGGCATCATCGACCCCGCCAAGGTCACACGCACCGCCCTGGAGAACGCCTCCTCCATCGCCGCCCTCGTCCTCACAACCGAGACCCTGGTGACAGAGATCCCGGAGCCGCCCAAGACGCAGGAGCCCACGCCGCCCATGGAGTACTGAGGCAGGACGGCGTCCCGCTGGGGGGCCGCCCCACCCGGGGGCGGCCCTTCCCTATTTCTGACCCTGCGGCGCGGCGGCCGCGGCCACCGGGCGCTACCGCCAACGCCAGGGCCGCGTTTAAATTGAGGGAAGGCCCATGTGGAGGCGTGCCCTGTGCCTTCTGGCCGCCGTGGCCGTAGCGGCCTGGGGCGGGGGCGCCAGGGGCGGGGATGCGGCAGTGGCGGGGAAGGGCGCCGCCGGCCCGCAAACGGCTGTGCCTGCTGCGCAGCAGATCCAGCGCCCGTTGCCGCAGGCGGCCAAGGAGGCCCGCCTCGCCCATCACCTGGCCCGACTGGCCGATCTCTCAGAGGCACTGGCCCTCTATGCCCAGGACCCGATAGGCATCTTCTCCGTCCCCCCAGACCTGCAGGCGCTGCAGCAGGCCGGCCTCGCCCGTAGCGACGCCCAGGAGCGAGTTCAGGTCTTCGTCTACACCGACGACCCCGACGCCGCTGCCGCCGCCGTGCGTGCCCTGGGTGGCGCAGTGGACCGGCTGGAGCGGGAGGAGGGCATCGTCCAGGCCTGGGTGCCCCTGCGTCGCCTCCGCGCCCTGGCCGCACGCCCCGGCGTGCGCTGGATCGACCTGCCGCCCTATCCGGCCACCGCCACCGGCAGCGTCACCACCTCCGGCGACCAGATCCTCAGGGCGGCGGACCTGCGCTCCGCCCTGGGCGTGAGCGGCGCCGGGGTACGGGTGGGAGTGATCTCCGATGGCGTGCGCGGCCTCGCCCAGAGCCAGGCCTCCGGCGACCTGCCCGCCGTCAACACTACCGACTGCAACGTGGTCGCCAGCGACCCTGCCCAGACCGGCGCCGAAGGCACGGCCATGCTGGAGATCGTGCACGACCTCGCCCCGGGCGCAGAGCTATGGTTCGCCGGTTTCGGCGGCACCTCCGGCACGGCCCTGGACTTCAACGCCGCTGTCAGCTGCCTGGCCCAGCGGGTGGACGTGGTGGTGGACGACGTCAACTGGTTCAACGCCGGCCCCTACGACGGCAGCAGCATCGTCTCTCGCAATACCGCGGCAGCGCTGAACAGCCCCACCAACCGCGTGCGCGCCCACGTCACCGCTGTGGGCAACCAGGCCGCCGCCCATTACCAGGAGCCTTACCAGCCCTGCCCCGGCGAGGCCGCCTTTCATCGATTCGCCGCGACCGAGCAGACGCTGGACCGGGGCGGCCTCGGCCCCCGCTGCGACAACCCCGTCCTGGTGCCGGCCGGCTCGACGCTGAGGGTGCTGGTGCAGTGGAACGACCCCTGGGGCGCCTCCTGCAACGACTACGACGTATACATCTTCGCCCACGATTCCCCCACAGCCCTGGCCGCCAGCCAGAACTTCCAGTTCTGTGCCCAGAACCCCACCGAGCTGGCGGTTTGGCAGAACGTGTCCACCTCGCCGGTGACGGTGGACGTGGTGCTGGCGCCCATCGGGCAGGTGGAGCCGCGCACCTTCGATATCTTCTTTCTGGGCGGCATCCCCAACTACTACACCCCCACCAGCTCGGTGCCCAATCAGGCCGACGCCGGGGGCGGCGTGCTGGCAGTGGGGGCCATCAACGCCTTCGAGGACGGCCACGACGAGATCACACCCTACAGCAGCCGTGGCCCCACCAACGATGGCCGCACCAAGCCTGACGTGACGGGCATCGATGGCGTGTCAGTGACCGGTGCCGGGGGCTTCGCCAGCCCCTTCCTGGGCACATCGGCCGCAGCGCCCCACATCGCTGGCATACTGGCGCTGCTGCTGGAGTGCCGTCCGGGCCTGAAGGCCGGCGAGCCGGGCGATGCCCCCGCCCAGGACCGCTCAGCCCTGGCCAATGCCCTTCTGCTCACGGCCGCAGACCTGGGTCCCCCCGGCACCGACAACACCTACGGCGCCGGCCGGGCCGATGCGCTGGCTGCGGGCAGGCTGGCCTGCCAGGGGAGCGCTGTGCTGTGGGGGGACGTGGACTGTAGCCTCACTCTGGACTCGGCCGATGCCCTGGCCCTCCTGCGCGCCTCCATGGGACTGGGTGTCGTCCAGAACGAGCCCTGCCCCGACATGGGCCAGAACGTGGGCGGCCGCCTGTGGGGCGACGTGGACTGCAGCGGGAGGGTGGATGCCACCGATTCCCAGAAGTTGTTGCACTTTACCCTGGGCCTGAGCATCCAGCAGGGGCCGGGCTGCCTGCGTCCGGGCACCCTGGTAGCGCTGGACTAGAGCCCCACCAGGGGGGCGAACTCCTCCTCCGAGTGGAAGGGGCCCACCACTGCCAGGTGCACCTGCGAGGGCTCCAGCAGCTCGCGAGCCACCCGCAACACGTCCTCGGGGGTGACGGCCTCCATCAGGGCGATTACCTCTTCGGGGGTGCGCACCTGCCTGAGGAGCAGCTCCTGGCCGCCCAGCCATCCCGACAGGTTGCGGGTGTCCTCGAGCCGCAGCAGGAGGCGGCCCTTGGCCAGCTCGCGGGCCCGGCGCAGCTCCTGCTCCGTCACCGGCTCCTCGCGCAGGCGGGCCATCTCCTCCAGGACCAGGCGGGCTACTAGCGGGCCCCGTTCGGGGTCGGTGCCGGCGTAGACGCCCAGGGAGCCCGTGTCCATGAACTGGTTCACGTAGGAATGGACTTCGTACACCAGGCCCCTGCGCTCGCGTAGCTCCAGGAACAGACGGCTGCTCATACCCTCGCCCAGGACGATAGACAGGATGCTCAGGGCATAGCGGTCGGGATGGTGAAGGGAGAGGCCCGGGGCGGCGACAGCCAGGTGCGCCTGCTCCGTGTCCTTGTAGCGCAGGGCCAGTCTCGGGCCGCGGCCGTCGCTGACCGGCCGCCAAGGGGCCGGCGTGCCGGCCTGCCAGCGGCCAGCCTTCTGCCAGACGGCATCGACAATCTCCTGGTGAGGCACCCGCCCGGCCACCGCCACGACCATGTTGTTGGGCACGTACTGCTGCCGCAGGTAGGCCAGCGCCTGCTCCCGAGTGATGGCGGACACGGTCTCCTTGGTGCCGGCCACGTCCCGGCCCAGGGGCTGGCCCGGCCAGAGGACGGAATCGGCCAGCAGGTCCACCAACTGGGGCGGCGAGTCCTCCACCGCGGCCAGCTCCTCCAGAATGACCTGCCGCTCCTTCTCCACCTCCTCCGGCTCCAGGCGGGGCCTGGAGACCAGCTCCAGCAACAGGTCCACCACCAGGGGGAAGTGGGAGCGGGCAGCCTTGGCGTAGAAGACCGTCAGCTCGCGGTCGGTGCCGCCGTTGATGTGGCCGCCGATGGTATCCACCACCTCGGCGATGTCGCGGGCGGTGGGGTAGGACTCGGTGCCCTTGAAGCACAGGTGCTCCACGAAGTGGGAGATGCCCGCCTCTTCGTCTCGCTCGTAGCGAGAGCCGGCAGCCACGTATACGCTCACCGCTACCGAGTAGGCGTTGGGCAGGTAGGCGCTGATGACCCTCAGGCCGTTGGGAAGGACTGTACGCTCGTACACGTGGGCCAACTTTCTCCGCCGGGCCCTGGGGCCTCGGGCGATGGGCCCGGCATCTCGACACCGGGGCTATTTCTTATTGTCCGCCACGGGGGCCTCAGGGTCAACGATGGCCCTCAGGCCGCCACCAGACAGGCTCAAGGCTAGAACAGGACGGGACGTCTCTCCTTGAATGCATAAAGCTGCGCCGGACGGTGTCTTCCCTCCTTTTCTCTCCTTCCGGTAGGTACGATGATGCCCAGCGACAGCATGCGCCGCCGGAAGTTGCGCTTGTCCAGCCGCCGCCCCAGGATGGCCTCGTACACGTCCTGCAGGCGCGACATGGTGAAGCTTTCGGGGAGCAGGGAGTAGGCGACGTTGCTGTACTCCAGCTTGGCGCGGAGACGGCGCAGGGCGTAGTCCACCACCTGCTCGTTCTTGAATGCCAGCGGCGGCAGCCCGTCCACTGGCCACCAGGCGGGCGGCCACTCCTGCCGCTGGGCCAGGTGGGCCTGGCGGGCGTCCACCAGCGCGAAGTAGGCCACGGCCAGGCCCTCGCGGCTGTCCAGGTCCCAGAAGGTGTAGAGCTGCTCCAGGTACACATCCCGGACGCCGGTCTCCTCCTCCAGCTTCCGTACGGCTGCCTGGTCCGGTCCCTCGCCCGGTGAGAGGAGGCCTCCAGGCAGCGACCACCAGCCCTGGTAAGGAGCGGCGCTGCGGCGGATGAGCAGCACCTGTAGCTTGCCTTCCCGGACGGTGAAGATGACCACCAGGACGGCCACAGGGCGCAGCCCCACGCCAGCAACGGGGACCTCACCGGCCGTCGTGGACACGGGCACCCTCCAGGGGGCTAGCCGGCGCGGGTGCCGGCGGCGGCCAGTTCGCCCTGCAGCGACCAGGGGCTGGCCCGCTCGATGCGCACCTGCACGAGCTCTCCGGGCCGGGCCTCGCCCGGGAAGTGGACCAGCTTGTTGGTGCGAGTGCGGCCGTAGAGCTTGCCGCCCCGCTCGCCCTCCACCAGCACCTCCTGCACCGTCCCTACCAGGGCCTCGTTGAGCTGCCGGGCGATGCCCTCCTGCAGCTCCTCCACTGCGTGCAGGCGGCGCATCTTCTCATGGTGGGGGACGTCGTCATCCATACGCCGCCAGGCGATGGTGCCCGGGCGGGGCGAGTAGGCGGCCACATGTACCTTGTCGAACCGCACCCGCTCCAGCAGGTCCAGGGTGTGCTGAAACTCCTCTTCCGTCTCGCCGCAGAAGCCCACGATGACGTCGGTGGTGATGGCCGCCCCGGGCACCACTTGCCGGATGAGGTCGATCTTCTCCAGGTACTCCTCGACAGTGTAACCCCGACGCATGCGGGCCAGCACCTCGTTGTCGCCCGACTGGACGGGGATGTTGAAGTACTCGCAGACCTTGGGCAGCTCCGCCACCCGGCGCACGATGCGCTCGGTCATGTCCTTGGGGTAAGAAGTGAGGAAGCGGAGGCGCACCAGCCCGGGCGTTTCGTGCAGGGCGGCCATCAGGTCGCCCAGGTCGGGGCGGTCGGGCAGGTCCTTGCCGTAGGCCTCCACCGTCTGCCCCAGCAGCGTCACCTCCCTGACGCCCCGGGAGCAGAGGTAGCGCACCTCGCGCTGCACCTCGGCGATGGGGCGGGAGCGCTCGCGCCCGCGACGGTAGGGCACGATGCAGTAGGTGCAGAACTTGTCGCAGCCGTGGATGACGGGCACGTAGGCGGTGGGGCCCTTGGGCTCGGGGAAGGTCTCGGGCCAGAACTCGCCCCCGAGGTCGCTCTCCGGTACCAGCTCGCGCAGGATGGCGTCGAAGTCCTGGGGCCGCGCCCAGATGTCGACGAACGGGAGCCGGGCCTTGAGCTCGTCCACCCTGGGCCCCACCAGGCAGCCCATGACGGCTATGCGCAGTTGGGGGTTCTTCCTCTGCTTGAGGTGGCGCAGATAGCCCAGGTACGAGATAGCCCTGTCCTCGGCCTTCTGCCGGACCACGCAGGTGTTGACGACGGCCAGGTCGGCCTCCTCGGGCCGGGAGGCCTCCTGGTAGCCCAGGCGGGCGAGGCCAGCGGCCAGCTTGGCCGAGTCGGCCTCGTTCATCTGGCAGCCTTCGGTCCAGATGTGGTAACGCATGGCCAATAAAGGATTGTAACACGGGCCCCGGCCAGCTCATAGCTTATACTGGTGGTGCTATGGCCGAGGCGGAGAAGTCGCTGGACGGCTCGGCCGTGTCGCCGGCTGCGCCTGCCACCCTCTGGCAGCGCCTGGCCGACCGCCTGCGCGCCGTTCCCACCCCCGTCCTGCTGGCAGGCGCTGCCGTGCTGGTGCTGGCTGTGGCGGGGCTCGTGGCCATCCTGCCCCTCTTGCTGGGTGTAAGCCAGGAAGACCTGGAGGCGCTGGGCTACCCCGGTGTTTTCCTGGCCAACTTCCTGGGTACGGCCACCCTCTTTTTCCCGGTGCCTGGCCTGACCGCCGGCGGCCAGATCCTCATCGCTACCCTGGCCCACACCCTCAACCCGGTGGGGGTAGCCATCCTGGGCGGGCTGGGGATGGCCACGGCCGAGGTGACGGCCTATCTGGCGGGGCGCGGCCTGCGCGAGGTCAGCTCCCAGCGCCAGTTCCCCATCGGCGGCCCCATCGGGCGGGCCCTGGCCACGGTAGCACGCTGGGTGGACTGGCTCATGCTTCACTACGGCGTGCCTACCCTGTTTGTCCTGGCCTGTGTCCCCAACCCCTTCTTCGAGTTCGCCGGGATCACGGCGGGGGCGGTGCGCATGGCCTTCTGGCGCTTCTTCCTGCCGGTGCTGGCGGGCAAGATGGTGCGCGCCTTTCTGCTGGCCTTCGTGGGCGAGAGGATCATCCACCTGCTGCCCGGCCCCTTCTGACATGGCCCACGCCGCCCTGACAGCCCTGCTGGTGTTGCTGGCCTCGATGGTCGCGGGCGTCATCCCCTTCGAAGGCGGCTGGGCGTGGGCGGTGCTGGCGCTGGCCGCAGTAGGGTTCTTGGGCCGCCGTCCGCGGGGGTGGCGAGGCTAGAGACCGCCTGAGCACAGGGTTGTGGGCCCTGCAATGTAACGTGCGCAGGCAGTGTGACGTCTTCGCCTGTGCCTAGGGCAACGGAGGCCAGGATATGGAAGCCCACCACCTGCCGCGACTACCGGAGAGCCGCAGTGTCGTCTCGTTGTTGGCCTGGGCCCTGGTGCTGCTGGGCGTGCCCCTGTGCCTGACCCTGGTGCTGTCGGCCCGGCACGAGTGGAACCCCACCCTCGCCTCCCCCACCTATCACTTCTACATCGTCTCGGCGGTGGCGCTGGCCGCCCTGGCGGTGGCCTTCATGGCCGCCTACGTGGCCGTGTCCGCCCAGGACGTCAGGCTGTCGCTGCTCACGGTAGGGTTTTTGGGCATCGGGGCCATCATGGCCGTCCACGGGCTTGCCACCCCTGGCTTCCTGGTGGAGCACGAGTACCACAGCACCACCGCGGCCTCGGCCTACTTCGCCCACCTGGTGGGCTCCTGGATGCTGTGGCTGTCGACAGTGGGCCTGCCGACTCGGGCCGCCGTCTGGCTGGCGCGGCGCCTGAAGCTGGTCCTGTTTCTCGGCGTGCTGATGGTGGCGACCTATGCCGGCGTGGGGCTGGGCATGCCCCATCTGTTCCAGTCGCTGCCGGTGGGCGGGCACCCGGGCACCACTGCGTTCACTTGGACGACCCTGGCCGTGGACATGGTGCTGCTCGCCATGGTGGTGGGGCGGGCCTTCGTTTCCTACCTCGTGTCGCGCGCGCCCCTGCCGGCCGCTATGGGGGCCGCCGCCCTCCTGCTCCTCGCCTCCCAGGTCACCCTGCAGGTGACGGAGCCGTGGACCATCGCCTGGTGGCTGTACCATTTCTACCTGCTACTGGGCCTGGGGGCGGTGGTCAGGGCCGTGGCCAGCGAGTACCTGGGCGGCAAGCTCCTGGCCCAGATCTTCCGCCAGCTCTCGTACGAAGACGTGCTCGCCCAGGTGCAGCACGGCCTGGACGACTCTGTGCTGGCCCTGGCTGCGGCCGCCGAGGCCCGCGACCGCTACACCTATGAGCACGTCACCCGGGTGGCCGAGCTGTCTGTGCTCATCGGGCAGGCCATGGGCCTGCCCAGACTGCGCCTGCGCGCCCTGGCCCAGGGGGCCATGCTCCACGACGTGGGCAAGCTGTACATCTCGGACCTGGTGCTGCAGAAGCCGGACAAGCTGACGCCGGAAGAGTTCGAGCAGATAAAGCAGCATCCCGCCCTGGGCTACGAGCTGCTGATGCGCCTGCGCGGCTTTCACCGCGAAGCTCTCGTCGTCCGTCACCATCACGAGTGGTACGACGGCTCCGGGTACCCCGATGGCCTGCGGGGCGAGGAGATACCGCTGGAGGCGCGTATCGTGGCCGTGGCCGACATGTACGACGCCCTGACCACCGACCGCCCTTACCGCCGGGCCTACAGCCACGAGGAGGCCATGGCCATCATGGCCAAGGAGACGGGCTCCCACCTGGACCCGGCCTGCGTGGAGGCCTTCCGCCGGGCCATGGAGAAGAGCAGCGTTGTCGCCCTCCCTAGCCGGCCGCGGGACGGCGACCAGCGCCTGGCCGCCTCGTGAAGGTGCAGGCTGCCGCGCCCGTCGAGCACGTTGCCGGCGCCTACCCCCAGGCCCCATAATGGCCTCGATGGCCAGAGGGCAGGCGAAGGCGGGAGTGCGCGGGCGGCTGGTGCTGATGGCCCGGCCGCCCTTCTGGGTCTGGCCGCTCCTGGCGGGCTTCGTCGTCACTGCCGTGCTGGCCTCCCGTTTCGCCTACTTCCCCGCCGACCTGTGGACATCCCACCGGGTGCAGGACCTGGAGGCCGCGCCCTACGTGCGGGCAGTGGAGGTGGCCAGTGCCCTCACCGAGCCTCCCTGGGTGGTGCTGGCGGTGCTGCTGGCGACGGCCACCCTGGCCTGGCAGCGGCTCTGGAGCGAGGCCCTGGCCCTGGTGGTGGCGCAGGCCATACGCGCCCTCAACGCGCTGGTCAAGGAGCTGGTAGACAGGCCCCGACCCTCGCCGACGCTCGTCGAGGTGCGGGAGTTTCCCGACACCGGCTCCTTCCCCAGCGGCCATGTGGTGAGCGCGCTGGTGGCCTACGGCCTCATCTTCTACGTGGCAGGGCTGGTGGTGCCCTGGCCCTGGGCTCGGTGGCTGGTGCGGGTCCTGTGCCTGTACGTCATCGCCTTCACTGCCATGCAACGCATCCACTCGGGCGCCCACTGGCTCAGCGACGTCTACGGCGCCGCTATCATGACGGTGCCGCTGCTGGTGCTGGTGTGGAAACTGGCGCCACGGCGTCGTTACTCCTGACCTGTAGTGTGCGTCTCCTGCAAGGTTTTGGTGAACAGCGGCCTTTGTGCTAGACTGCTAGGCAATCATGAACTGGCTGGACGCGGTCATCGTCTTTATCGTCGCCTGGTTCGCCGTCAATGCCTTCCGCGCTGGGCTCATCAAAGAAGTGGTGACGCTGGGGGCGCTGGTGCTGGGCATCGTCGCCGCCGGCCTGTACTACGACCGGCTGGCCGAAGAGGTGCTGCTGTTCATAGACAACGAGGTGGCGGCACGGGCCCTGGGATTCGTCCTCCTCATGGGCTCCGTGTTCCTCATGGGGCAGCTCGTGGCCTACCTGTTGCGGGGGCTGGCTTCCCTGCTGATGCTCGGCTGGGCCGACCAGTTGCTGGGCCTCGCGTTCGGCATCTTCAAGGGGTTGTTGCTGGTGCAGGCGCTGGTGGTCCTGTTCATCACCTACCCCCAATTGGGGCTCGACCGGGCGGTAGAGGAATCGGCCCTGGGGCGACGCTTCCTGGACACGGCATCCCCCCTGTTGCGGCTGCTGCCGTCCGAGTTCAGCCAGCAGACGCGCCAGGCCTCTGTCCGCGATTGAACCCTGCCCTCGGCCTCTGATAACATCGGGTTGGGGTGATGCCGCGTCCATGGGGCTGGAGAGCGAACCAGTACTGGTGCTGAACCAGAACTATGACCCCCTCAACGTCTGCACCGTACGCCGCGCGCTGGTGTTGCTGGACCGCGGCAAGGCCGAAGTGATCGAGAATGGACGCGGCTACCTGCGCACGCCCACCGTGGCGGTGGCCGTACCCTCCGTCATCCGGCTTCGCTACTACGTCCGCCGCCCCCTGCCTAACGGCCGCGTCAGCCGACGCGACGTCTTCCTGCGCGACCGCTACACCTGCCAGTACTGCGGCCGCCAGACACGGGACCTGACACTGGACCACGTCGTCCCCCGCCATCGCGGCGGCGCCCACGACTGGGAGAACGTGGTGGCGGCATGCCGCTCGTGCAACCACAGGAAGGCCGGGCGCACCCCCCAGGAGGCGCACATGCAACTCCTCCAGCGTCCCTCGCGGCCCCACAACCTGCACTACCGCATGTTCTACCCCTACCTGCTGCAGCAGGTGGAGTGGCGCAAGTTCGTGCCCGGCTGGCAAGACGGCCTGGGCGCCTAGCCGGCACCGTCTCCGAACGCCGACGCCTCCATCTCCACGGCACCTGCCGCCCGCAGCGATACCACGGTCCCCCTGCCCCGGCCGCGCACCTGCAAGATGTCCGCCCCGCGCGCCCACTCCAGGGACACCCGGGCAGGCTCCAGGAAGTGCAAGTCCACGCGGCGGGCCGCGCTCAGGCGCAGCCAGAGGCGGGCCCCGTCCCTGCGCGCCTCGATCAGCAGAGGACGGCGCGGCGCCCATACTTGCGCTCGGGCCCGAGCCTGGACGCGCACCTGTACGGTCAGGGGCGACCATGCCCGCTGGCCCGTATGGGCCATAGCCGGCGCCAGGGGCAGGAGCGAGTCCCCGCGCACGTACAGGGGCAGGCGCCACAGGGGTACGCGCAGCCGCCGCCACGATGGCCCATGCACGCGCTCGCCGGTCCACCAATCGTGCCAGGTGCCCGGCGGTAGATAGACTTTCGCAGCACCATCGGCGGAGAGGACCGGCGCCACCAGCAGCCATGGCCCCAGCATGTACTCCCAGTCGATCTGCCAGGAGGCGTCGTCCTCAGGGTACTCCAGGAACAGAGGGCGAGCCACGGGCAGCCCCGATGTCGCCGCCTCCTGCACCAGCGAGCACAAGTAGGGCAGCAGTCGATAGCGCAGGCGGACGAAACGCCGGACGATGCGCACGGCCTCCTCGCCGTAATACCACGGCTCCCGACCTCGGATGCCATGGAAGCGGGCCACCGGCGACAGGGAGCCCCACTGGGCCCAGCGCACGTAAAGGTCGGCCGGCGGCGGCGCCAGCCCGTCGGGGTTCCAGAAGCCACCGATGTCGTGGCCCCAGAGGGCGAACCCCGACAGCGACAGGGAGAGGCCCGCCCGCAGGGCTGCCGCCATGCCCTCCCAGGTGGAGGGCGTGTCCCCCAGCCAGTGGACAGGGCAGCGCTGGGAGCCGGCATAGCCGGAGCGGGCGAAGATGACCGCTTCACCGTGCTCGGCCTGTATCGCCTCGAATACGGCGCGGTTGTAGAGGAGCGGATAGAGGTTGTGGGCGCGACGTCCGGTAGTGCCGTCGGCCATGATGGCCGACGGCGGCAGGCCCTCGCCGTAATCGGCCTTGAAGGCGGCAACTCCTGCCCGGAGGTATGGCCGGTGCTGGGCCTGCCACCACTCCACCGCCTCGGGACGGGTGAAGTCCACCGGCGTCGCGTCCGGGTTGTCCAGCGAGGGGGCCAGGCCGCCCTCCGCAGAACGCACCAGGTACCCCTTTACTTCTCCCTCCCGGTGCAGGTCCGTGTCGCGCCATACATAAGGGTTCTCCCACAGGCACAGACGGAAGCCCTTGCCGCGCAGGCTGGCGACCAGCTCTTCTGGGTCCCCGAAGCGTTCCCGACTCCAGCGGAAATGGCAGCCGTCCCGCTGGCGCCCTTCCCTGCCCTCCAGCCACATGGGGTCGAGGTGGATGACGTCGCCCGGGATCCCCAGCTCGCGCAGGCCGGCAGCGATGCGCTCCACCTGCTGGCGGTCGCGGTACATGCAGCGCGACCACCAGACGCCCAGGGCCCAGGGAGGCACGGGCGGCATCCGCCCCGTGAGGCGGGTGTACAGGCGCAAGAGGCCGGCAGGGGAACCGGCCAGGAGCAAGAAAAGGTCGAGGTAGGGGTCATCGGCCAGCAGGGAAGCGCTCTGGGGATAGGGCTCGCCCAGCTCCCAGACGCTGGGGCTGGCGTGGTGCAGGAACAGGCCGTAGCCGCGGCTGCTCATCAGGAAGGGCACCACTATGTAGGCGGCCGGGCCCACCGCCCCCTGGGTGTCGCGGCACCAGAGGAAGGCCCGCGAGCCGCGCCGGTCCAGCCGGCCGAAGCCCTCGCCCAGGCCATAGAGGTGCTCCTGGGGATGCAGCCGCCAGGTGAGGAAAAAGGCCTCACGCCCGCCGGCCGAGCGGGCGACGCCCAGGGGCAGGGCCGTCGGGCCCACCAGGGAGCCCTCGTCCGAGGAAAGCGCCCAGCGCTCCCTCTGGCCGGACAGCAGGCGCAGGCGGAGGGGCGGCGCGCCCAGCTCCACCGCCGTTCCGGCCAGGGCGGCCCGCAGGCCGAAGGCCGCCTCCATCACGGTCGGCGCGCCAGCGAGGGCCCGGACCGACGAGACGAGCATGGCCGACGACTCGGGCGGGGGCTGCCCGAGCCAGGCGCGCAGCCGAAGGAGCCCACGGCCCAGCCAGTCCAGCTCCAGCCTGGCTTCCCTTCCCTCCTGAGTGCGGGCCAGGCAGGAGAGGCCGCCCGTCCGGGCGCGGGCGTCGACCAGCTCTGTCAACGGGTCGTAGGACCACCCTGATCGCAAGAAGATGGGAGGCCAGAACTCCTCCAGGTCGTGCAGGGGAATGCCCGGGCCGGTCATGGGCTACCTCGAGCCCATGTTAGCACTCAGGGCTGGCAGCGAGGGCAGTAGCTGGTGACCCGCCCGCCCGATACTACCTCGGCGATAGCCGTGCCGCAGCGGGGGCAGGGCTGGCCGCCGCGTCGGTGCACGCGCAGATGGTCCCGGTACTCCTCGTCGGGCAGGCCCTCCCGCTCCATGCGCGCCAGCACGATGGCTGTGGCCTCGGCCAGGACGCGGCGCATGGCCTCCAGCAGGCGGGAGGCCTCCTCGGCCGAGACGCGGTCGGCCGGGCGGAGGGGGCTGATACCGGCCTCGAACAGCACCTCGTCGGCATAGGCGTTGCCTATGCCCGAGACCAGCCTCTCCCCGGTGATGAGGGCCTTCAGACGCCCTCTTTGTCCGCGAAGCCTCGCCAGCAGGACGTCGGGTCTGAGGTCGGGGTCGAGCGCATCGGGCCCCTGGTCGGGACGGGGTGCCAGCGCCTGCTCCGCCTGGGCCCCATCGGGGAAGACGTACACCCGGGAGAGCAGTTTGTCGTCGCGGAGGCGGAGGTCAGCACCATCGTCGAAGGCGATGACCAGGGCCGTCCTGGGTCGCAGGGGCGCCTCGTGGGGCAGGTGACAGAAGCGCCCGGCCAGCATGGGGTGGACGAGCAAGACAGGCCCGCCCTCGAAGTCCAGGCGCAAGTGCTTGCCCCTTCGGGAGGCGTCCACCAGCGCTCGGCCGACAAGGCCAGACAGGTGTTCGCGACCCGACTTGACGACAGGAGGGACGAGGGCGCGGGCCTCGGTCACCCGCCGTCCGAGCAGGTGGCGGCGGACATAGGCCGCATACGCCTCCAGGTCCGGCGCCTCGGGCACTGGCTACCCCCGCTGCTACAGACGGCCCTGGTTGGCCAGGGAGACGAAGGACTCCAGGTCGGTGATGCGCACCAGGTGGGCGTAGGTGAGGTGCTTTTGCAGGCCGCCGCCGATGTAGAAATCGCGCAGCGTCCACCCTCCACCCCCCAGCACGAGATAGGTAACCAGCGCGCGCCACCAGTCCTGGAGAGGATATGGCAACAGCAGGTTCAGTGCATAATTGAACCCATTGGCCCTAAGCGCGGGGAACACCTGGTCGCGCAGCAGAACGGTTTTCTGTGATGCCCTTCTCATGAGCACGCTGCCAAGCGAGAGGCTAGCTCCTAGAGAAATCTGATTGACAGGGCGTTCACCAGTTCCTCAAAGGTCATCGTTTTCGACTCGCTCCATTCTAGATCGTATATCGCTGGCTGCAATCCCGAACTGCGTGTATACTCAACCGTTCGGGTGGAAAAGCTCCTGGCGATCAGGACGCCTCCCAGACATTCCGAGCCCAACTCGTCTACGTAGTCCCGCAACTGGTCAACGTCCTTGCGCGCGGCGGCGGATAACTTTACCTCTACCACCACTTTGCGGGCACTCGCAATGGGCACGCGGTCCTTAATAAGGATGTCCACGTGGCCTTGGGGAAGGGCCTTTTCGCCTAGAACCTCAAATCGGTCCTGCTGTGCCGGGTCCAGTCCCGCTCTGGCCAGCACGTCGCCGAGGTCATTGAAGGAGCGGAAACGGTGGCGAATTGCCGATTGGAGCACCACCTCCGAGAGACGGTTTATGAATGGGGGGTCTACTTGGCTGAGGTCGTAGCTGAATGAGGGCACGAACGTCGAATATGCAGGCATTTCCAGCCTAGGCGGAACATGATGTTCCGAACGGCGACCCATCTCGGATACATTCTGGAGGGTTGTTTGGTCTGCTTGGAAGTGGGTCTTCCGATAACCAGCCCGCAATAGTAAGTTTTCGGCCACATAAGCGAATTCAGGTCGGACTAGCGATTCCGACAGCTCTCGTCGCAGAGCTAGGTGCAGTCGGAAAGGAAAGTGATAAGTTCGGCCCGACTCGCGGAACTTGAGAGGGGGCCAGGGCGGCATGTTTTGGAATTCTCGTACCGCTTCCTTCCCAATGACCTCGTAGAGATTGAATGCCCTGGCGCCATACAGAAAGGAAATAAAGTCCCCCTCGCTTATCTCACAGAAGGTCCACACACCAGCGTTGCTATTGGGGAACCCAGCCAGAGCATATTTGATGCACAGTTCGAGATTGTGCCGATTCGAGACTGCGACGAGGAAGTAATTGGGCGCAGGGGCCCGGCGCTCCATCTCGCTAGGGCTGCCACTTGGGGTAGGAGCCGAGGATGCGGAAGAAGGAGCACTGCCGCCGCACCGCCTCCAGCGCCTCCGCCAGCTCCGGCTCCTGCCTGTGCCCGTCCACGTCCACCAAGAAGATGTACGTTCCCAGCCGGTCGCCCGTGGGCCGTGACTCGATCTTGCTCAGGTTGATGCGCCGCGAAGCGAATTCGGTCAGCGCCGCTACCAGCAGCCCCGGCCTGTCCTCGGTGGCGAAGGTGAACGCCAGGGACGTCTTGTCCCTGCCAGTGAGCGGGTGGTCCTCCCTGGCCAGGACTACGAACCGCGTCAAGTTGGGCCGCCGGTCGTGAATGGACTCGGCCAGTACTTGCGCGCCGTAGAGCTGGGCGGCGCGCCGGGTGCCTATGGCGGCCGCGTCCTGACGCGCCATGGCCTCTTCCACAGCGGCGGCGGTGGAAAGGGCCGCCACCAGCTCCGCCTTGGGGAAGCAGCGCTCGATGAAGCGGCGGCACTGGGCCAGGGCCTGCGGGTGGGAATAGATGACCCTCACCTGCGACGCCTCCAGGCCCGGCGGCACCAGCAGGTGGTGCTCGATAGGCAGCACGAGCTCGCTGCAGATGGCCAGCTCCGACTCGTGCACCAGTACGTCCAGGGTCTCGGGCACGGAGCCCTCCAGCGAGTTCTCTATAGGCACCACGCCGGCATCGGCCATGCCGGTGGCAACGGCCGCCGCCACGGCGCTGATGCTGGGCAGGGGCAAGCGCTCGGCCTGTGGGCCGTAACGCAGGGCGGCCTCTTCGCTGAAGGTGCCAGGTGGGCCCAGGTAGGCCAGCCGCGTCATCGCGGGGCCACGACGGGGCCGTAGGGCCCAAAGCGGGCAGGACTGGTCAGGGTCTCCCGCAGCGATTCCTCGTTCTCGCGGCGGGTGACCACTACCACCTTGTCGCCGGGGTGCAGGACCGTGTCGGGGTCGGGGGGCTTGGGGGTGCCGTCTTCCTCGATGATCAGGGCCACGATGGACTGCTGCGGCAGCAGGACCTCTTTGAGCCGCTTGCCCACCACCGCAGCGTGGGGCGGCACTCGCACCTCCACCATCTCCAGGCCACCGCCACGCATGGACAGCAGGTGGATGAGGGCGTGCACCGGCAGCTCCTGCTCGATGTGGGCCAGAATGGCATCGGTGGCGTTCACCGTGTGGTCGATGCCCAGGCGGCGGAAGACCTCGGCGTTCTTGGGGTTGTTGATGCGGGCCACGGTGCGGGGCACCTGGAAGCGGGCCTTGGCGACCTGGCAGACAACCAGGTTGTCCTCGTCATCGCCGGTGACGGCGACCACCATGTCGGCGCGGTTGAAGCCCGCCTGTTCCATCACGCCCACTTCGCAGCCGTCGCCACGGAGGACGATGTCGCCCAGCTCCGCCTCCAGCCGCTCGCAGCGGGCACGGTCCCGCTCGATGAGCAATACCTCGTGGCCGTCCTCCAGGAGAGCTTTGGCCAGGTGGTAGCCTACCTTGCCCCCGCCGACGATGACCACATACATGCCTTCCCCCTACTCCCTTCGCGGCACGGGCTCCCGGAGCACCATCTCCTTCATCCTGCCCACGGTTATGCGAGTGGGACTGTAGGTCTCCAGGCCGAGCCCCCGATAGATCTCTTCGCGGATGGGGTCATAGATCCGGCAGATGACCCTGGGCACTTGAAAGATGTGCTTGGCGATCTGGGCCGCCATCACGTTGCGGTTGTCGCCCTGGGTGACGGCGATGAACACGTCCGCCTCCGTCAGGCCTACCCTGCGCAGCACGTCCTGGTCGATGCCGTTGCCCACCACTCGCCGCCCTTTGAAGCTGGCCGGCAGCCGACGAAAGGCGTCGGGGTTGATGTCCAGCACCGTGACCTGGTGGCCCTCGGCCTCGAGCTGGCAGGCCAGCTCGGAGCCCACGCGGCCGCAGCCCATGATGACGACCTTCATGACGCGGCGGGGAAGGGACGGCGGATGATCCACACCTCGCAGGGGGCGTGCTCCACTATGTAGCGCGCCACGCGCCCCAGGGGGACCTCGGCGGCCACCGGGCGGGGCTTGCCCTCGGTAGGCCACTCGTAGCCTCCCTCGGCCACGTGGGGCTCCACGCCCACGATGATGGCCTCCACCCCCCGTTCGATGGCCTCGTCCACGATAGCGTGGCCCGCGTCCCTTGCCTGCAACAGCTCCCCTTCCAGCTCGTAATCGTTCTCTTTGGCCACCCGCTCCGCCTCTTCCAGGATGCGTTCCCCCTTGTCCGCCTCGGCACCCATGTGGGCGTCCAGGGGCAGGCTGCGGGCCACTTCGATGACATAAACGGCGTACACCTTGCCGCGGTTGCGCTTGGCCAGGGCGCAAGCTAGGGCCACTGCGTCCAGGCTGGCATCGGAACCGTCTACGGGGACCAGGATCTCTTTGAGCTGGTAAGGAAGTCTTCTCACGTCGTGTCCTTCACCCCATCAGCGCCATAATTATAAACCTTAATGGCACGAAAACGTAGCGGGGGCCAGGCCTGCCCCCTCGCCCTTTACCTGCAGGCGCTCGCAACCTATACTGGAGACGCCGAAGGTGGGGAAAACGTGTCGCGGCCGAGGGTCCGCCCCACCATCGAGCGAGCGCCAAGGGGAGGCCGAGGTATCGCCATGGCGGTGGAAACCGGCACCTATCGGGTGAAATGCGGGCTGGCCCAGATGCTCAAGGGCGGCGTCATCATGGACGTGGTGACGCCAGAGCAGGCCAAGATCGCTGAGGCGGCCGGCGCCTGTGCCGTCATGGCCCTGGAGCGAGTCCCCGCCGATATCCGCGCCGCCGGTGGCGTGGCCCGCATGGCCGACCCCGAGCGCATACTCAAGATCATGGACGCCGTTTCCATCCCCGTCATGGCCAAGTGCCGTATCGGCCACATCGTCGAGGCCCAGATACTGGAGGCCATCGGCGTGGACTTCGTGGACGAGTCGGAGGTGCTCACCCCTGCCGACGAGGTCCACCACATCAACAAGTGGCAGTTCAAGGTCCCCTTCGTGTGTGGCGCCCGCGACCTCGGCGAGGCCCTGCGCCGCATCGGCGAGGGGGCGGCCATGATCCGCACCAAGGGCGAGGCCGGCACCGGCAACGTGGTGGAGGCCGTGCGCCACATGCGCGCCATCATGGACGGCATCCGCCGCCTGCAGAACATGCCCGAAGAGGAGCTCATGGCCGAGGCCAAGGCCCTGGGGGCCCCCTACGAGCTGGTGAAGGAGACGGCCCGCCTGGGCCGGTTGCCGGTGGTCAACTTCGCCGCCGGCGGCATCGCCACCCCAGCCGATGCCGCCCTGATGATGCTCCTCGGGGCCGACGGCGTCTTCGTCGGCTCGGGCATCTTCAAGTCCGAAGACCCCGAGCGGCGGGCGGCCGCCATCGTCAAGGCCGTGACCTACTACCGCGATCCGGCGGTGCTGGCCGAGGTCTCCCGTGGACTGGGAGAGCCCATGCGGGGCATCGACCTGCGCACCCTGACCCCCGAAGAGCGCCTGGCCGTACGCGGCTGGTAAGGTCCCCCGCACCCCTGCTGTGCTACAATGGTGAGTGGACTACGCGCCTGCCCTATGGGGGCAGGCACGATCCGGTAAGCCGAGGCTATGGCCAGGATAGGTGTCCTCGCCCTGCAAGGCGATTTCCTCGAGCACGAGAACGTCCTGACACGTCTGGGCCAGCAGGCAGTAGAGGTGCGCCGGCCCCAGGACCTGCTGGACCTGGACGGCCTCATCATGCCCGGCGGCGAGTCCACTACCTTCTGCCGCCTCATGGCCGATTTCGGCCTCTACGAGCCCCTGCGCGACCTCCTCTCCCAGGGTTTTCCCGTGTGGGGGACCTGCGCCGGCATGATCGTGCTCGCCCGCCAGGCCCTTGACCTGCCCTTCCCTACCTTGGCAGCCCTGGACATCGTGGTGAACCGCAACGCCTACGGTCGCCAGGTAGACAGCTTCGAGGCCGACCTCTCCGTACCCGCCCTGGGCGAGGAGCCCCTGCGGGCCGTCTTCATCCGCGCGCCGGTAGTGGTGTCGGTGGGAGAGGGGGTGGAGGTGCTGGCCCGCCTGCCCGAGGGGCCCGACGTCCCTCCTGCCGGCGCCGGCACGGCCGTAGCCGTGCGTCAGGGCCATGTCCTGGCCACCGCCTTTCACCCCGAACTGACCGACGACGCCCGCCTCCACCTTTACTTCCTGGACATGGTAACGGCCAGGCAGGCCAGACCCGTATGACGGGCACCTTCCCCCTGAACCCTGTCCACCTCGTAGCCCTGGTCTCCCCCCTGTGCGACCTCCAGGCTGACGAGGCCCGCCCCTGGGAGCGGCTGGCGGGGCAGTCGCCGCCCCGGCCGTGGGAGGCGGCCCTGGAGCACCTGCCCCTCCTCGGCCAGCGGCGCAAAGGCTGGGTGGCCCTGGGGATCGCCCGCGTGCGGGGGCTCCTCACCGCCCGCCGCCGGCGCCTGGGGCTGGCCTGGGAGGTAGACTCCCTGCAGGTAGCGCCCGGCGATACTGACACCGCCGCCCGCCTGCTAGAGGCGGCCTCCCGCCAGCTCAGCCAGGAGGGCGTCCAGCGGCTGTTCCTGCGGCTGGAGGCCGAAAGCCCCCTCCTGCGGGCGGCCTGCCGGGCCGGCTTCTTCCCACTGCGGCAGGAGCGGCTGTACCGGCTGGAGGGGGAGGTGGCCCTGTCCGCCACCACCGACCACCTGGTGCCCATCGCCAGGGCACACCTCTACTCCCTGTACCAGCTCTACAATGCCAGCGTGCCCTCCAGCGTCCGCTGCCTGGAAGGCATGACCCTGCGCGACTGGCAGGCGGCGCAGGAGCCCTGGGCCCAGCCCCGTGACCTCGCCCTGTGGGAGGGAGGGCGCATCCTGGCCTGGGCACGCATGGCCACTCCTGGCCGTGGCGCCATCTTCACCCTCATGGTCCACCCCGAGGCCCTTGCCCGCAGCCGCGAACTGGTGGCCGCTGTCCTGGAGCGCCTTCAGGACCGTCGGCCCCTCCACTGCCTGGTGGCAGCCTACCAGGCCGCCGTGGCCGGGGCGCTGGAGGAGGCGGGCATGGAGCCCGTGGCCGAATACCTGCTGCTCATGCGCCAGCTAGCCCAGCCCCAGGGGCGCAAGCTGGCGGAACCGGAGAGAGTAGGAGGAGCGGTACCAGCTAGCTAGCCGTGTTGAGGATAACGGACGACCTGGAAGCGTTGCTGAACGTCATCCCTCCCGACATACGGGAGGTGTTGCAGGACCGCCCCGACAACTACGAGTTGCTGGAGGTGGTCATGGACCTGGGGCGAGTGCCCCAGGCCCGCTACCCGGGCCGGGAAGTCATCCTGAGCCAGCGAGAGGTGACCCAGGAGGACATCGACTACGTCGTGTCGCGCGTGGGCGAGTTCACCGCCGACAACCGCGCCGGCATCGAGCGCACCCTGCACCGCATCTCGGCCATCCGCAACCGGCGGGGGCGCATCGTCGGCCTGACGCTGCGGGTAGGTAGGGCCGTCTTCGGCACGGTGCGCATCATCCAGGACCTGCTGGCCTCGGGTAAAAGCATCCTCCTCCTGGGGCGCCCGGGGGTCGGCAAGACCACCCTCCTGCGGGAGGCCGCGCGCTACCTGGCCGACGAGCTCCAGAAGCGGGTCATCGTCGTGGACACTTCCAACGAGATCGCCGGTGACGGCGACATCCCTCACCCCGGCATCGGCTCGGCCCGGCGCATGCAGGTGCCCAGTCCCACCCTCCAGCACCAAGTGATGATCGAGGCAGTGGAGAACCACATGCCCGAGGTCATCATCATCGACGAGATCGGCACCGAGCTGGAGGCGGCGGCGGCCCGCACCATCGCCGAAAGGGGCGTCCAGCTGGTGGCCACCGCCCATGGCAACAGCCTGGACAACCTGATCCTCAACCCCACCCTCTCTGACCTGGTGGGCGGCGTGCAGTCCGTCACCCTGTCCGACGAGGAGGCGCGGCGGCGCGGCACCCAGAAGGCCATCCTGGAGCGCCGGGCCCCGCCTACCTTCGACATGGTGGTGGAGATCCAGGGCTTCAACCGGGTGGCCGTCCACAAGGACGTGGCCGCCACGGTGGACGCCATCCTGCGCGGCTTCCCTGTCCAGCCCGAGATCCGCGAGCTGACCAGCGAGGGCGAGCTGCAGATGGTGCAGACGGGCCGCCTGGAGTTGGCCCCCTCCGGTCGACGGGGCCGCGAGGGTATGGGCACCCTGCCCTTCGCCGAGGCTGCCTCTCCCGCTTCCGCCTCAGCGCTTTCGCCCCAGCGGCAGCGCCGCCTGTACCCCTTCGGCGTGTCCCGTGACCGCCTGGAGCAGGCGCTGAACGAGACGCGCTTCCCGGGCGTCATCGTCCATTCCCTCAACGACGCCGACGCCCTCATCACCCTGCGCAGCTATTACCGTCGCCGGCCGCAGGTGGTGCGCGAGGCCGAAGAGCGGGGCGTGCCCATTTACGTGGTCAAGAGCAACACTGTTTACCAGTTGGAGCAGGTGCTCCTGGCCATGCAGAGGGAGCGGGGGGGCGACCCAGTGGCCGCTGCCCTGCGCGAGGCGGAGGAGGCCATCGGCCAGGTGCTCCAGAGCGAGCAGCCGGTGGACCTGGCGCCGCAGAACGCCTACATACGCCGGCTGCAGCACCTGCTGGCCCAGCGCTACAACCTGGCCTCCCAGAGCGTGGGCCGGGAGCCCCAGCGCCACGTGCGCATCCTGCCCCGGTCGCCGGAGTAGGCCGTGTCCCCCCGTGGCCTCTTCGTGACCCTGGAAGGGGGAGAGGGCGCCGGCAAGTCGGTGCAGGCCCGCGCCCTGGCCCGCCGACTGGAGGAGCACCGCCTGCCCCACCTGCTCACTTACGAGCCAGGCGGCACGGAGCTGGGCCTGCGCCTGCGCGAGTTGCTGATGGACCCCGCTATCGAGCTGTCTCCCTGGGGGGAGCTGTTCCTGTTCGCAGCCGACCGCGCCCAGCACGTGGGTGAGGTCATCGCCCCCGCCCTGGCCGAGGGCAAGGTGGTGGTATGCGAGCGGTTCAACGACTCGACCATCGCCTACCAGGGCTATGGCCGCGGCCTGCCCCTGGAGCAGGTGCGGCAGGTCTGCCGGGCGGCGGCCGCAAACGTCGTGCCCGACCTGACCTTCCTGCTGGACGTGCCGCCTGATGTGGGCCTGGCCCGCAAGACGGGCGACGACGACCGCTTCCGCTACCAGGCCCTGGACTTCCACCAGCGCGTTCGGCAGGGCTACCTGGCCCTGGCCCGCGAGGAGCCGGCCCGCATCGTGGTGGTGGACGCGACGCTACCTGTGGCCGAGGTCACCGAGGCGCTCTGGGAGCGGCTGCAGGCGCTGCTGCTGGCGCGCCCCTGACTGGCTGGCCCCGGCTGGCCGTGGCATAATGGCTGTGTAGATATGGTCAGCAGGGACCTCCTCCAGCGCCTCGCCTCCCTCCAGAGCAGCGAAGGTATCGTCAGCGCCTACGTCCGCCTCGATTCCCGCCTCATGTACACCGCCAACCAGCCAGTCATGAAGTTCAAAGGCGGGGCCAAGCGTTTCCTGCGGCACAATAAGGAGCGCCGGTGGGCCGAGGCCCTCGAGAGAGAGGAGCAGCGTATCGTGTCCTTCCTGCAAGACTGGAAGGGGGGAGGCCGCGGCCTGGCCATCTTCGCGTGCACGCCCGCCGACATCTGGGAGGTAGTTCCTGTGGAGCGGGCGTACATCCCCACCCACATTGCGGTAGATACCACGCCCGACATCTTCATCCTGGCACGGGTGGCCGATGAGTATCCTCGGCTACTGACCGTGGTGGTGCAGCGCGACCGCGCCCGGCTCTACCTGGTCGAAACGGGCCGGCTCCAGGACGTTGAAAAGCTGCGCACTCTGGTGCCTGGACGGCACGACCAGGGCGGCTGGGCTCAGGCCCGGTACCAGCGACACATAGAGGAACATGTGGACCGTCACCTAAAGCGAGTGCTGGGCGAGCTGCAGGAGTTCCGGCAACGAACAGGCTATAACCGACTGGTCGTAGCCGGACCGCGCGAGGTCGTGGCCCGTCTCTTGGATGCCTTGCCCAACGACCTGCGCGAACTCGTCATCGGTACTACCGAGGTGGATGTGAAACACGAGTCCGACGAAGAGGTGCTGCGGGATGCCCACCGCATCTGGCAGGAGCACGAGCGTAAGGTAGAGAAGCGGCTCGTGAAGCAGCTCGTGGAGGAGGCCCGAGGCGAGGGTCAGGCCGTCTTGGGCATGGAGCGGACTATAGATGCCCTCCTGCAGGAACGGGTGCACTTGCTCGTCCTGGCCGACGGCGTCACCAGGGACGGTTCCGCCTGCGATAGCTGTGGCTTCTTCGCCGCCGAGGAGTTCCAGCGCTGTCCTGCCTGCGGGGCCGAGGCCAGCCCCACCGATGTGGTGGAAAGGGCTGTAGAACGGGCCTACCTGTCCCAGGATGCTACGGTGGAGGTAGTCTTCGACGAGGCCCGCGAGTGGCTCCTGGCCCACGGCGGCATAGGTGCCTTCCTCCGCTACTAGCGGACGTAACCACCAACGCCTGACCCGCGAGAGCCGGTAGCTGCCTCCCGTTGCCCGTGTTACGATGGACCCGTAAGCCCTCGAGGACGCTATGGCCCCGCTGCGAGTCCAAGTGCGAGTCCCCGCCACCAGCGCCAACCTGGGCCCGGGCTTCGACTCGCTGGGCCTGGCCCTGGACATCTGGGGCACCCTGACCGTCGAGGCCGCCCCTGCCTCCGTCCGTGCCGACGGCATGGCCCGGCTCGCCCTGGCGGCGGCCGAGCGCCTGTTCGCACAGCGCGGACGGCCTCTTCCGCCCCTGCGGGTAGAGTACGACGGCGGCGTCCCCATGGCCCGCGGCCTGGGCGCCAGCGCCGTGGCCAGGGTGGGTGGGCTCCTGGCCGCCTGCGCCCTGCTGGGCGAAGCGCCGGATCCTCATGCCCTCCTGCCCCTGGCGGCGGAGCTGGAGGGGCATGCCGATAACGCTGCCCCTGCCCTGCTGGGGGGCTTCCAGATAGCTGTGCGCCGCGACGACGGCTCCTACCTGTGCGCGGGCTTCCCGCCTCCGTCCGGGCTACGGGCGGTCCTCTTCGTCCCGCAGCGGGAGTTGCCCACCGCCGAGGCGCGCCGCGTCCTGCCCCGGTCGGTGTCCCGGGCCGACGCCGTCTACAACATCGGCCGCGCGGCCCTCCTGGCCGCCTGCCTGGCCAGCGGCCGACTGGAGCACCTGGACGAGGCCACCCGTGACCGCCTCCACCAGCCGTACCGGGAGCGTCTGTTCCCTGCCCTCGCGCCCCTGGTGGAGGCGTCGCTGGAGGCTGGGGCCCTGGGCGCCTACCTGTCCGGCGCCGGGCCTGCCGTCTGCGCCCTCACCTCGGGGCGAGAAGAGGCGGTGGCCGAGGCCCTGGCTAAGGCTGCCCGACGGCTGGAGCTGGAAGGCGAGACCATCATCACTGCCCCCACTTCCGGGGGCGCCCACCTGGTGGAGGTATAGCCGTGGCCCTGGTGGTGCAGAAATACGGCGGCACCTCGGTAGCCGATGCCGAGCGCATCAAGCACGTCGCGCGGCGCGTCGCCGCCCGCCGCCGCCAGGGCGACGACCTGGTGGTGGTGGTCTCGGCCATGGGCGACACCACCGACGAACTCATCGCCCTGGCACACCAGGTGAGCCCCGAGCCCGAGGCGCGGGAGCTGGATCTCCTCCTGTCCACCGGCGAGGTGGTCTCCTGCACCCTGCTGGCCATGGCCCTGAAGGCCCTGGGCCAGCCGGCGGTGGCCCTTACCGGGGCACAGGCCGGCATCGGCACCGACCGCCGCTACGGCCGTGCCCGCATCCTGCGGGTGGACCCCAGCCGCATTCGCTCGCACCTGGCCGAAGGGCGCATCGTGGTGGTGGCGGGCTTCCAGGGCATCACCGAGGAGATGGACATCACCACCCTGGGCCGGGGCGGCTCCGACACCACGGCCGTAGCCCTGGCCGCGGCCCTGGGGGCAGAACGGTGCGAGATCTACACCGACGTGGAGGGCATCTATACCGCCGACCCCCGCATCGAGCCCCGCGCCCGCAAGCTGGAACGCATCTCTTACGAGGAGATGCTGGAGCTGGCCAGCCAGGGGGCGCGCGTCATGCACAGCCGCGCCGTGGAGCTGGGCTGGGCCTACAAAGTGCCCATCTATGTCGCCTCCAGCTTCAGCGACGCCCCCGGCACCCTGATCTGCGAAGGCGGTGAGGAGATGGAGCAGCGCAACCGGGTCATGGGCATCGCCCACGACAGCGACGTGGGCCGCATAACTGTCCGCGGCGTGCCCGACCGGCCGGGCATCGCCGCCGCCATCTTCGGCCCCCTGGCCGAGGCAGGCATCAGCGTCGATACCATCGTCCAGAACGCCAGCGTGGAGCGGCTCACCGACCTCACCTTCACCGTCTCGCGGGCCGATCTGAAGAGGGCGGCGGCGCTGGTGGAGCCCGTGGCCAGGGAGATAGGCGCCAGCGCCGTCCTGACCGACGACCACCTGGCCAAGGTGAGCGTGGTGGGGGCGGGGATGCAGAGCGCGCCCGGCTACGCCGCTCGCATGTTCCGCGCCCTCTACGAAGCGGGCATCAACATCGAGCTCATCACCACCAGCGAGATCCGCATCACCTGCCTGATAGACGCCGGCCGCGTACCCGAGGCCGTGCGGGCCCTGCATCAGGCCTTCGAGCTGGAGCAGGGCTAGGCAGCGGGCAGGGCGGCCAGGTCGTAGACCAGGGTCTCCAGGGCTACCTCGGGCGCAAGGCGGCCCCGCTTGATGGCGGCGTCGGCCTCCACCAGCAGGCGGTAGGCTGCCCGCAGCCTCGGCAGGGGCAGGCGCCGCGCCTGGACCAGCGCCCGCCGGGCTGCCCAGGGCGGCAGCGCCAGCTCCCGTGCCGCCTCCTGCTCGTTCCCCCCTCGCTCCGAAACGTATCGCGCCACCAGCAGCCGCCGGTACTGGCGGTGCAGCAGGGCGAGCAGCCCCAGCGGCTCTTCGCCCTGGGCCAGCAGGTCCCGCAGGAGGCGGAGGGCGTCCCGGTGGCGACCCTCGGAGACGGCCGCCGTAAGGTCGAAGACGCTTGCCTCCCGCGCCGGCGTCACCAGCAGGCGAACGTCCGCCTCTCGCACCACCTCTCCGCCGGCGTAGGCGGCCAGCTTGTCCAGTTCGGCCGCCAGGGCCCACAGGTCGTTGCCCAGCAGTTGCAAGAGCAGCCGGGCGGCCCGCTCGCTCAGGCGCAGGCCGAGACGCCGGCAGCGGCGGCCCAGCCAGCGCGTCAGCTCCTCGCCGGAGAGGGGCGCGAATTCCCGCACCTGGGCCAGGGGGCGCAGCGAGGCGAGCAGCGGATTGGCGGGCTCCAGCGCCCCTTCCTCCAGCAGCACCAGGTGCGTGCTGGGTGGCATCTGGGTCAAGGCATCGGCCAGGCCCTGCCAGGAGCCTAGGGCCTGGGCCCTGCGCCTGCCTTCGGCCTGGAAGCGGCCCAGGAGGCCCTGCACCACCACCAGCCGGTGCTGGCCCAGGAACGGCGTCGCCTGGCACGCCTCCACCAGCTCCTGGGGGCGCAGCCTGGCACCGTCCAGGGACACGGCGTTGGCCCACAGCGAGCCGTCGGTGTCCAGGGCCTCGCGCAACTGGGCCAACGCCTCGCGCAGGGAGAAGGTGTCCTGCCCGTAAAAGACGTATACTGGCATCGAACGGTTTCCCTCTCCCTCCCCTGCCCTGGCAGCCGTTGGAAGAGGGGCCCTATCTGTGCTATCCTAAAGATAGCACCGCGGGCGGTGCTGAGACAGACGAGCGTGGGAGGCCCGGGTGATGGCGAAGCCCAAGGACGTGACCGATGCAGAGTTCGAGCAGGAGGTCCTGAAGGCTGACCTGCCGGTGCTGGTGGACTTCTGGGCGCCCTGGTGCGGCCCCTGCCGCATGGTCGCCCCCATCGTCGAGGAGCTGGCCCAGGAGTACGACGGCAAGGTCAAGTTCGTAAAGGTCAACACCGACGACAACGTGGACACGGCCGTACGCTACGGCATCCGCAGCATACCTACCCTGCTGGTGTTCAAGGGCGGCGAGCCGGTGGCCCAGGTCATCGGCTTCCGCCCCAAGAGCGAGCTGAAGAAGGTTCTGGAGAAGGCCCTCTCTTAGGACGTTTCCGGCACGAAAAACGTCCCGATGGCCCTGGAATACGACATCGTCATTGTCGGCGGCGGCCCGGCCGGGCTGGCCGCCGGCCTTTATGCCGCCCGCGCCCGTCGGCGCACTGCCCTGCTGGAGAAGGGCGTCATCGGCGGGCAGATCTCGCTGACCGAGACCATTGAGAACTACCCGGGCATCGAGAGCATCGGCGGCTTCGACCTGGCCCAGGCCATGCTGCGCCAGGCCGAAAGTTACGGCCTGGAGACCCATTACGTGGCCGCCACCGGCCTGGAGCAGGCCGACGGTAAGTGGGTCGTGCGCACCGACGAAGAAGAGTTCGTCGCCAAGGCCGTCATCATCGCCGCCGGAGCCGACTACAACCGCCTTGGCGTGCCGGGCGAGGAGCGGCTCACCGGCCGCGGCGTCTCCTACTGCGCCACCTGCGACGCCGCCTTTTTCAAGGACGAGGAGGTGGCGGTGGTGGGCGGCGGCGACGCTGCCATGGACGAGGGCCTCTTCACCAGCCGCTACGCCTCCAAGGTCTATGTGATCCACCGGCGCGACCAGCTCCGGGCCAGCCGCATTCTGCAGGAGCGCGCCTTCGCCAACCCCAAGATGCACTTCATCTGGAACACGGTGGTCACCGAGATCCTGGGCGAGGAGGCAGTGGCAGGGGCCCGCCTCCGCAACGTCGTCACCGGCGAGGAATCGGTGCTGCCGGTGAAGGCCGTGTTCATATTCATCGGCCACCACCCCAACACCGACTGGCTGCGCGGCCTGGTGCCCATGGACAACGGCGGCCACATCGTCGTCAACGAGTGGATGGAGACGGGGCTGCCAGGCCTGTTCGCCGCCGGGGACGTGCGCAGGAACGCCGCCCGCCAGGTGGTCAGCTCCGCGGGCGACGGCGCTACCGCCGCCATCGCCGCCGACCGCTACATCAGCGAGCACTTCCGCGAGTAGCCCCCGCACGTAACATACCTGCAATGAGACCGTAACCTCACCGTAATATAGCCACCTTTGCCCAGGCGCATGCTTTAGCTGGCCCCGTCCTTCTCTGCGGGAGGGCGACATGCCTCCTCAGGTCGACAGCGGCGATACCGCCTGAGTCCTGGCCTCGGCCGCGCTGGTAATGCTCATGACCCCCGGGCTGGCCTTCTTCTACGGCGGCCTGGTGCGGGAGAAGAACGCTATCGCCACCATGATGCAGGGCTTCGTCATCATCGCCCTGGTGAGCGTCATCTGGGTGCTGTGGGGCTACTCGCTGGCCTTCGGGCCCGACCACGGCGGTTTCATCGGCGACCTCTCCTGGTTCGGGCTGCGCAACGTGGCCCGCGAGCACGACAAGACGGTCACCTTCATGCCCAAGCCCCTCTTCGGCGACAACGGCTCGGGCATGCACGTCCACGTGAGCCTGTGGAAGGACGGCGAGAACCTGTTCTATGACCCGGAGGGCTATGCCCAGCTCAGCCTGCTAGGCATGTACTTCATCGGCGGGCTGCTGCGGCACGCCCGCGCCCTCTGCGCCCTCATCGCCCCCACCACCAACTCTTACCGACGCCTGGTGCCGGGCTTCGAGGCGCCGGTGAACCTGGTCTATTCCCAGCGCAACCGCTCGGCGGCAGTGCGCATACCCGTGTACTCCCGAAGCCCGGGGGCCAAGCGCATCGAGTTCCGCACGCCGGACCCCTCCTGCAACCCCTACCTGGCCTTCGCCGCCATCCTCATGGCCGGGCTGGATGGCATCTTCAACGAGACCGACCCCGGCGACCCCCTGGACACCGATGTCTACGAGCTGTCGCCCGAGGAGCTGGCCGACCTGCACACGGTGCCCGGTAGCCTGGATGAGGCGCTGCGCGAGCTGGAGGAGGACCACGAGTTCCTGCTGCGGGGCAGCGTGTTCACGTCGGACCTGCTGGGGACGTGGCTGGAATACAAGCGGCGACGGGAAGTGGACCCGGTGCGCCTGCGCCCCCACCCCTACGAGTTCTACCTGTACTACGACATCTAACGGGGCTTATGGCCCCGCGCGGGTAGAGCCCGTGCCCCATTGAGCGGGAGGGCGCTGGCGCGCGTCCTGACCCGCAGGAGGCGTGCCGCCAGCCAGGGCCGCTGCTGCTACTAGGCCGGCAGGGCCTGTATCTCGATGTTCACCTGGGTCGCCACGGCGACCGCCCGGTAGAGCGGTCAACGTGCCTGGTACGCCTCTACCAGCCTCCGGGCGTCCTCATCGCCCACGCCATACAGGCGAAAGCGCATCTCCACTCGCTGGAAGTCCTGGGGCGCGTCCAGGCGGCGGATGCCCTCGATGTCCACCTCGGCCCGGGCCAGGGGCAGGCCCTGGCCGCGGGCGTACGCCTCCGTCAGGAGCACGGCGCAGCCCGACACCCCGGCCAGGAACGCCTCGGCAGGGGTGATCTCCTCCCCCGGGCCGCCCGCGTAGCCGGGCTCGTCGATGACGAAGTGGTGGTTGCGGGCGGTGTTCAGCGAGCGCCCCGGCACGCCGATGGACCGGGACTGCACCCTGGTGACCAGAAGGCCCTCTTCGCTCATCCGCTGCCTCCCTCAGGCGCCAGCCTGCAATAGTTGCTCGGTGGCGAACTCCAGGTAGGTCACCGCTTCGGAAAAGCTGAAGCGCTCTCGCTCGTATTTGAGGGCGGGAGGACTGCCCGGAGAGACCACGAGGTCGACGCCCAGGCGCGGGAACATGAACACCCGACGGACGCCCTCCTGCCCTTGCAACAGCTCCGGGCGGCGGCGCAGCAGCTCCACGAAGGCCTCGGCCGAGCGCTGCACCACGTCGCGGTAGTCCCCCTTGCGCAGGGACTCCTGGGCGGCCTGCAGCGAGGCCCTCAGCTCCGGGTCCTGGATGCGGTCTACCTTGCCCGCCACGGCCGCATCATATGGAGGAAACGATGGGATAGTCAACGGGCGCTAGCTGCTCCTGGCGCCAGCGCTGGTGCTGCTCGTGCCGCTCCTTGAACTCGGGCAGCACCTTGGTACCGAAGCGGTACAGGGAGTCCATGATATCCTCGTGCTTGCGGGCGCCGCACTGGGCCACGAACAGCATCACGTCCAGGTGGGCCTGCTCGTAGCGCAGCAGCGTCTCGCGCACGAACTCGGGCGTGCCGATGCAGCCGCCCCTCTGTGCCGCCCGCCACAACGCGCGCCCTACCTCGTCCTGGGGCTCCTCGCCGAAGCCGCCGCGGTAGCCGGCGAACCCTCGGAACCACTCCGCCAGGGCGCCCCAGCGCTGCTCCGGGGGCGTGTCCTTGAACTGATGGTACAGGTTGACCCGGCCCGGCCGGTGAGCGCCGCCAGTGAAGGGGCTGTAGTAGTAGCCCAGCGAGTAGGAGAAGAACTGGGCCCCCTCCAGCCCCTTGGCGATGGCCTCCTCGTCGCTATCGAAGCAGGAGAGAACCGATAGCACCGCCAGGGCGGGGTTGATGGCCTTCCCGATGGGGAAGCATTCCTCTCGAATGAGCCGATAATACTCCTCGACCCGCTCCCTGGCCTCGTCGGGGGTCTCGAAGCCGAAGCCCAGCGAGCCGATGCCCAGCCGCGCCGCCACCATGGTCGTTTCGCGGCGGGAGGCGGCGACCCACACCGGCGGGTGGGGCTTTTGCAACGGCTTGGGGATGACGTTGCGGGACGGCATGGCGAAATAAGATCCCTCGTAGCCAGGGTAGGGCACCTCCGTCATCATGCGCAGGCACTCGCGGGTGGCCTCCTCCCACATGGCCTTCTTCTCCTCGCGGCGGACGCCGAACCCGCCCATCTCCATTTCCGAGGAGGACTCGCCGGTGCCGAACTCCACCCGCCCGTCGGAGACCAGGTCCAGCATGGCGATGCGCTCCGCCACTCGTGCCGGATGATTGTAAGGCGGGGGCATGAGGACGATGCCGTGGCCCAGGCGCATGTTGCGAGTGCGCTGGCTGGCCGCCGCCAGGAACACCTCCGGCGCCGAGGAGTGGGAGTATTCCTCCAGGAAGTGGTGCTCCACGATGAATATGTAGTCGAAGCCCAGTCTGTCGGCCAGCTCGATCTGCTCGAGGGCCTCCTTTACGATGCGGTGCTCCTGGTCAGGATGCCACTGGTCGGCATCGTAAGGCTTGGGAAGCTGTAGCTCGTAGAAGAGACCGAACTTCATCGCACGTTCCCCCGTCCTCGGCCTGCCCGCTGTCCTAGCGAGCGCTCAGGCTATGCAAGGGCATTATAGCAGCGGGCCCCCGCCTTGAGACAAGGAGCCCTCTAAGCAGTTCGCAATTTCCCATAAGCATCTCCTTGGGACGAGTCTACCGGGGGCCGGCCAGGCGCAGGGGCCGTCCGCCGCTCACAGCTCGAGCCGGTAGCCCATGCCCCGCAGGGTGACGATGCGGGCCCGGACGGCCCCTGCCGCCCGCAGCCGCTCCCGCACGCGGTGCACCAGCGAGTCCAGGGCCTGGTCGGAGATGCCGCCCGCATCGGCCCCCGGCCAGACGTGACGGATGATGTCCTCCCGTGGGCATGCGCGCCCCGCATTCTGGTACAGGTAGGCGAGCAGGTCGAACTGCTCGCGCGAGAGGGGAGGGAGCAACTCGCTGGCGTTGATGAACACGCGCCTGCCTGCTACGTCCACTGTAATCTCCTGCGGGGTCGCAGCCTGGGGCAGCGACGAGGCCTCGACGCCGGCGCCGGCCGGGGCCGCCGCCGGCTGCGGCCTGGGCACCAGGCGCGCCCGCCGCGAGAGCACATACAGCCCCACCCCCAGCAGGACCAGCACGCCCGCCGTCGCCGCAGACGCCACCGGCGCCACCGGGAAGCCCCGCTGGCCATCGGCGGCTCCCGCGCCCGGGGACGAGGGCGGCGCGCTGCCACCGCCGCCCACCGTCACGGGCGGCGACGTCCACTGGAGGGGGCCGCTGCTCACCGTCACCCGGACCAGGCCGGGGCGGGTCGAAAGCATGGTCGCCCTCGCCAGGCCACCACGGGTGAGGGACGTCACGCGGTGGGTGCTGCCGTCGGGCAGAGAGAAGACGAAGTCCACCTTCGTCCCGTCGGGCACGCGGTGGCCGTTTCGGGCCAGGAGCGGGGCTGCCAGCTCTACGGTGAAGGTCTCGCCCACGGGCGGCGGATCGGGCTGGACCCTCAACCGCAGCTCCTGGTCCGGGTCGGCCTCCACTTGCTGGGCAATGCGGGAGAAGACGTAGCTGTCCACCACGTAGTCCACCGGCATCCGGCCCTGGCCTGCCTCAGCGAACAGCGTCGGGTCATGGAACAGGACCTTGATGGCCGCCCGCAGGTGGGGCTCCGTCTTGCTGTACAGGGATACGAACAGGTTCAGGTTGAGCAACTCCCCCGCGTCCAGGTGATAGGGCGAGCCGAAGGCGAACACCACCACCTGTTTGCCGCGCAACTCGGGCACGGAACGTACCTGACGCAGGAAGGTCTTCAGCGTCTCCGACGCCGGGTACTCCAGCGGATCGCGCTCCAGGTAGGCCAGCACGATATAGTCGGCGTCGCGGAGGGCCTGCAGCGCCTCGGGCGACTGGCCCCGCAGGGCGGCCCCCAGATCGCTGAAGCTGATGGTGCGCAGGTTTTCGGGCGAGAGGCGCCCTGGATACATCTCCAGGGCCAACGAGGCGAGCTTGCCCCGCGTCCAGTAAGGCGGATAGCGCTCCCGCGGCGGCGAGCAAGCGGGGTCATCCCAGCACTCGACGAAGAGGACGCGCTGGCCGATGCCCGGTGCGGGCAAGGCCGAGCGGTATTCGGCCAGGCTGGAAGGCCGGATAAAGGTGACCGAGCGCAGGGCCAGTGTGTCCATCAGCGCCCTGTCCTCCGGCCGGCCCACGTTACCCTGAGGGGCCGCCGTCACCTCGCCCGGCGTCAGCCCACTGTACAGGTGCACCTTCAAGGCCAGGATGCGGCGTACGGCGTCGTCAACCCTCTGCCGCACCGTGGCGTCGGTCTGATAGCGCGACTCCAGGTAGCGGATGGTGTTGGGGAGTTCCTGCAGGTGCCAGACAGCCGCCAGGGCGAGGAGATCGTTGCCGGCCAGCAATGCCTCCTCCATGACGTTGGCGTGCAGGTAGTCGCCGAACTTGCGCTTGGCATAGGCCAGGGCAGCGCCGCTGCCCAGGTCGTCGGCCACCACCAGACCGCCCGCCTGTCGCCACGAGGCCACCTCGGGCAGCGAGTAGAACGCCTGCATGCAGGAGGGGCTGAAGGTGATGGGCACGTCGGCGCCGCAGCCGGGCACACCGGCGTAACTCAGGTGAGAGGTCATGAGCGCGTCGGCCACGCCCGCCTCGCCGGGGCGGCCCTGGGCCGCGGCGGCGAAGGGCACCAGGTCCACCTGCTGCAGCTCGCCGAGGGACTTGCCCACCACTACCGGGATGTCCTCGATGTCCACCCGCCGGTTGCTGCGCCCGTGGCCGGGGAAGTGCTTGGCCACCGCCGCCAGGCGGCCCTCCGAGCAAGAATGGAGGCCCTGCACGTAGCGGGAGCCCATCTCCGCCACCCAGAGGGGATGGCCTCCGAACACGCGCACACCCTGATCGCCCTGGCCGCCGGAGCGGGGCATATCCAGCACGTCCAGGTCCGGGCCCAGGAGCATGTTCACGCCCACCGCCCTCAGCTCCCGGCCCACGATGCACCCTACCGCCTCGGCCATGGCCGGGTCGAAGGTGGCGCCGATGGCCATGGCGCTGGGCACCGGCGTGAAGCCGTTGAGCAGGCGGGTGAGGGGCCGGCCATCGCCCTCGTGATCCACGGTCACCAATAGGGGCAGGCACACCTCCCTGCCTTCCACGACACGGCGGGTGGTCTCGCAGGCCGCCTGCTGCAGTTGCTGCGTGAGGCGCGCCACCTGCGCTGGCGTGTCTGCCGGCCTGTCTCTGGGGAAGCCGCAGTCCCTGGGGTCGTGGGCCGGGCCGTTGACGATGTTGCAGTTCTCCTGGCTCAGGTACACGCCCCCTACGCGCAGTTCGGACACCAGGCGTCGTACCTCGGGTGTCGCCTCTGGCCCCAGGAACCCCACCACGAAGAGCTGCCCGATCTTCTCGCGCGGCGTCATGGCCTGCATCAGGGCCGAGACCAGGGCCTCGGCATCAGGGCCCTGGGCGCGAGCCGACGGCAGAACCAGGAGCCATAGGGAAGCGAGGACTAAAGCAAGAAGGGGCCGCTTCGCCACAGGACAAGTATACCTTGCACCTAACGGGCACGGACAGGCCCACCGCTCCTCGCTCGGCGGGCGCTCCGCAGGTCGCAAGCCAAGCGCAAGGTACGCGCAAGGTTGGCGCCAAGTGCGCCTCCCCACCCGGTGGCAGGCTGAGGGCCGGAAGGAGCGACGACATGTGGACGCTACGCCCGGCAGACAGGTGGCGGTGGTGGCTGTGGGCTGGACTGGTCACGGTGTCGGCGGCCCCGGCGCTGCTGGCCCTGGCGGCAGGGCTCGGGGAGGGGCAGGTGGCAGGGGAGGTCGGTCAAGGGCCGGCCCGGGACAGCGCGCCGGCGGCCTCGGACGTGCGCCCTACCCCACCGGTCCAGCTCACAGCCACCCCCACTACCGAGCCCACCGCAGCCCCCATCCTGGGGCCCGATGGCCCGGCCCCCGGCCCCGCGGACGACCCGCCCGAGCCGCCGCCTGCCTGGAGCGCCCTGCCCGAGGTCGTGGATGCCTCGCCCGAATTGCTGGCCCTGCGCGACCGCCTGGCTGCCGTCATCGATGACTATCGCCAGCGCACCGGCACCCAGACGGCCATCGCCGTCATCGACCTGCAGACGGGCGAACTCATCTCCGTCAACGGCAACCGCCCTCAGCGCACCGGCTGCACCATCAACCTGTTCGCCCTCCTGGCGGTGGTGGGAGAGATGGAGGCCGGGCGGGCCTCACCCTCGACCCTGGCCCCCCACATCCGCGCAGGCATCGGCGGCAGCTACCCGCCCGAGGTGAAGCGCATGCTGGAGCTGGCCTTCGGCAGCTACTGGGCAGGGCTGGAGCGGTCGCGCCAGATGCTCGCTGCGCTGGGCATCGACCCCTCCCGCTTCGACCACGTGCCCTACTTCGGCGACGGCACTCGCAACAACTACCTCACGGCGCTGGAGGTGGGCGCAGCCCTGCAGAAGCTGTACCGGGGCGAGGTGTTCGATGCCCGCTGGACGGCCTACACGCTGGCCCGGCTGCGAGAGGTGAACGCTGGCCTGAACTACATCATCCCCGGCCAGCTACCCGGGCAGGCGGTGGTGGCCCACAAGATCGGCTACCACTGGGACTGGGACGGCTGGGTCAACAACGACGCCGGCATCGTCTCCTTCACCGGCGCCGACGGCGAGACGAAGGCGTACGTCATCGTGTACCTGTCCGAGCAGGCGCCTACCGAGTACGCGGGCTATTCCTTCGGGGCCAGGCTCTCGCGCATGGTATGGGACTATTTCGCCGAGCGCTACGGAGCGGCGGCCGCGGACCGCTCCGCCGGCCGGGCGAGGCAGCCCCCACCCTCGCCGGCTGCGAGCCCCTCGCCCACCGCCGAGGGAGGCGCCCCGGCCACGCCGGAGCCTTCGCCTGCAGTAGCCGGCACGGCGCAGCCCGCTCCGACAGCCACGGCTGCGGCCGCCACCCCCGACGCGACGCCGATGCCCTAGCCCGAGCGCTGGCGGGGGGCAGGCCGCCAGCGCACCGCCTCCGGCTGCCCCAGCCGGTTCCGCAACACCCCTATCCCCTGCACCTCCAGCTCCACCTCGTCCCCAGGCCTCAGCACCCGCCCCAGCTCCAGCCCACAACCACGCCCCACCGTGCCCGAACCAATCAGCTCACCCACCTGCACCCCCTCTCCCCACGACACGTACGCCACTATCTCCTCCGGCCGCCACATGATCGCCCCAGACCTGCCCCGCGACCACTCCTCCCCGTTCACCCTCGCCACCATCTCCAGACCCATCAGGTCCACCTCGTCCACCGTCACCACCCACGGCCCCACCGCCGTGGCAAAGTCCTTCCCCTTGGCAGGCCCCAGCCCACTCTCCATCTCCCTACCCTGTATGTCCCGCGCACTGAAATCGTTGAATATCGTCACCCCAAATATGTGCCCCAACGCCTCCTCAGGCACCAGGTCCCGCCCAGCCTTCCCCACCACAAAACCCAGCTCCAGCTCGTAGTCCATGGCCTGCGTGTACCCAGGCCACGGCACCTCCCACTCGTGCCCCAACAGCGTCCCCACGTT
>CACRXD010000057.1_pt1:0-12500 | contig 95377 bp, 89 predicted proteins | sample 5377101 | NCBI WGS metagenome assembly CACRXD01 (sample SAMEA6061844, study PRJEB28556) | metagenome
CCCAGAGCATGCCCGTGCCCGAGCCCAGGGGCACCGTCACCGAGGCGGGCAGCACCTGCAGCAGGCTCAGGGGCAGCTTCAGGCGGGAGGCCACCTCCTGGGCCGGGCCGAGGGCCGTCTCGGCCAGGTCGGAGCCGTCCAGGGGCACCACTACCCTGGCCATGCGCGATGGCGCGCTCCAGAGCCGCTGCCTGCGCACCGGGCGCACCGTCAGCACCGGCACCGGGCTCTCGGGCAGGACTCGGGACACCGTGCTCCCCAGCACGGGGCCGGCGACCATGCCCCGGCCGCGGGTGGCCATGGCCAGGAGCGAGTAGCCGCCCTCCCTGGCCCGGGACACGATGGTGTGGTGGGGGCGGCCGAAGTCCACCTCGATGGAGACGGCGAGGCCTTGGCTCCTGAGGCCGGCTGCGACCTCCTCCAGGTAGGTGCGGGCCAGGCCGGCCACGTCCTCCATGTGGCGGCGGGCGGCGGCCCTCACCTCGCCCTCCTCGGCGTGGACTACCTCCTCCACCACGTGCAGGAGGGTGAGCGAGCTGCCGAAGGCACTGGCTATGGGCAGGAGGGGCCTGAGGATGGCCTCGGAGCGGTGGGAGCCGTCCAGGGCCACCAGCACCTTCTCGAACATGACGCACCTCCCGGGGAACTCGTCTCCATATTAACGCCGTTGGCGGTGCGCCTCTCCTGCCCGAGGGGGTAGCCTTCGGCCTGGCCGGTGCCGTAGCCGCCCTCGGCGTGGCCGCCTTCTCCTGCGGACGCGAACCGTGTCCCCGACTCCCTAGTGGAGGCAGGTTCGCGCTAGCCGGGACGCTGGCCGAGGGTCACATCGGCCGTCTGGCGACTGCCGTTGCGGTAGAACTCCACCTGCACCGTCTGCCCGGCGCGGAACTGGGTCAGCGCCTGTAACAGTTCGCCCGAGTTGCGCACCTCTCGCCCGCCGATGCGCACGATGACGTCGTTGGGGCGCAGGCCAGCGCGGGCGGCAGGGCCGCCGGCGACCACCTGCGTGATGACGACGCCCTGTTCCACAGGCAGGTTGAACTGGCGGGCGAGCTGGGGGGTGACGTCCACCAGCGCCACCCCCAGGAAGGCCCGCTCCACCCGTCCCTGCTGCATCAGTGCCTCGATGATGGGGCGCGCAGTGGCCGTCGAGATGGCGAACCCGACTCCCTCCGCTTGCCCGCCACGGATAACGGCGGTGGTGATGCCCACCACCTCGCCGCGCATGTTCACCAGCGGCCCGCCCGAGTTGCCCGGGTTGATGGCAGCGTCGGTCTGGATGGCCCCCGGGATGGTCACGCCGCACTGGTCCTCCTGGATGGTGCGGTCCTTGGCGCTCACTACCCCTTTGGTGACGGTGGGGCCGCCGGGCAGGTTCAGAGCGTTGCCGATGGCCACCACATCCTCGCCGATCTGCAGCGCCTCCGAGTCGCCCAGGGCGGCCGACGTCAGGCCGCTGGCCTCTATCTTCAGCACGGCCAAGTCGGTGAGCGGGTCCCGGCCCACGATACGGGCCGGGAAGCGCCTGCCGTCGGATAGGGTCACCGTGATGTTCTGGGCGGGCGAGTCGCACGTGTTGGGCTGCACCACCACGTGGTTGTTGGTGACGATGTAGCCGTCGGAGTCGACGATGATGCCCGTGCCGACGCCCTGCTGAGGGACTGGCTGACCGAAGACGCTGATGCTCGCCGATTCGGTGAGGATGTGCACCACGCTGGGCCGCAGGCGCTCCACCAGGGCCGGTACCGACAGCCCACCGGCGGGTGCCTCCTGGCTGGCGGGGCCGGATCGCCCGGAAGCCTGCGGGGTGGCGACGGAGTTCGAGGAGCTGCCCTGGCAGGCAGCCAGAACGAGCGCCAGCAATACGAGGAACGCGAGAATTGGCCTCACACTACTTCCTCCTCTCGTTCTTCCCCCTCCAGCAGCCAGTCCACCAGAGCGGGGTCGTAGGGCAGGCTGAGTTCGGGCCGCTCGGGCACGGGCAGGGGCGCTACCGACAGCGGCAAGGGGGCGGTCATCAGGTTGTAGGCGTAGGCGGCCAGGGGCAGGAGGCCGACCACATCTTCGGCGTTGTAGCGCACCAGGGTGTCCAGGGCGCCCCTGTGGCCGCGGCGGTACATCTGCCACAGGAGCACGGCATGGTAGCCGCTGAGCCCCTGCAGCGCTGAAGGGCGGGCCATGCCTGTGGCCACCTCCACCCTCTTGAGGCCGCCCCTGAGCCCGAGCCGACGCAGGACGTACATCAGGTCGAGGTGGGCGATGCCCGTCAGCACCGGGCCCATCTCAGCCTCGATGAAGGGCACGTCGAAGCGCTGCCCGTTGTAAGTGATGATGAGCCGGTACCGGCGCACCTCCCTTGGGAACAGGTGCAGGTTGTGCCCGCGCACGAAGGCCCGGTACTCCTGCCCGTCGTAGATGCCGATGACGGTGATGACGTTGAAGCCCCAGGCCAGGCCGGTGGTCTCGATATCGAGGCAGGCCACATGGCCCCAGAAGTCGGCCAGCAGCCGCCACCGCTCGCCAGCGGGCAGGAGGGCCTGGAAGTGGAGGGCATCGCCCAGGCTGAGGCGGCGGCAGGACTCCTCCAGTTCGGCGCGCAGCAGTTCCCGGTGCCAGGAGGCCAGCCAGGGCAGCGGGTGGCGGAGGGCGTCCTCCCAGGTCAGGACCCCTTCTCGCCAGAAGCGGGCCTCGGTACGAGGCCCCACCCCGTGCAGGTGCAGGAAGGTATGCCTCAGCACAGCCCCTATTTTAATGGTGCTGAGATGAGCGACAGGTTAAAGAAAGGGCACCCTTTTTGGACAGCGCCCGGCCGGAGGCGTATCATATAGCCAGCCCAGAGCAGGGAGGTCCAGCCCCATGCGCTTCAAGGACAACGTTTGCGTCGTCACCGGCGCCTCCCGAGGCATCGGCAAGGCCATCGCCCTGGCGCTCGCCCGCGAGGGTGCCCATGTGGTGGTGACCGCCCGCTCCAGCGAGGGAGCGCCCTCCAAGCTGCCCGGCACCATCGAAGAGACGGCCCGCCTCATCCAGGAGATGGGGCAACGGTCCCTGGCTATCCCCTGCAACGTAGCCGACGAGGCCCAGGTGGAGGAACTGGCCCGCCGCACCCTGGAGGAGTTCGGCCGGGTGGACATCCTCGTCAACAATGCCGGCGTCAGCCATCCCGCGCCCTTCATGGAAACGCCGCCCCGCCGCTGGGACCTGGTCATGAACGTCAACCTGCGCGGCACGGTGCTGTGCAGCATGGCCTTCCTGCCCCATATGGTCCGCCAGGGCGGGGGAAAGATCATCAACGTCTCTTCGGGGGCGGTGGACGTGGAGCGGGCAGTGCAGGTCGGCCTGCTGTCCTATTCAGTGGCCAAGGCTGCCGTGGAGCAGCTCACCCGCGGTCTGGCCGTAGAGTTAGCGCCCAAGGGCGTCGCCGTCAATTGCCTGCGCATCGAGCTGAACATCGTCACCGAGGGGTGGACCTACCTCAACCCCAACCAGGACTACTCGGACTGGGACAAGCCGGAGACGGCCGCCGAGGCCGCCCTGTGGCTGGCGGCCCAGGACCGGAGCTTCACCGGCCAGGTCCTGACCATCGGCGAGATCCAGCAGCGGATGGCACACACGGGCTGAGAGGGATCCGGGGCCCGGCCCCCGGGCGTAAGGGACAATGGAGGAACCACCAGGCCCCAGGGGGCGCGAGAGCCCGGGCATGGGCCCTGCATACGGTGACGCCTCCGATGAGGAGCTTATGGCCGCCGTGGCGCAACGAGACCCACGGGCCCTGGAGGCTGTGTACGACCGCTACGGCTCGGTGGTCTACTCCCTGGCCCGCCGCCTCCTGGGAGACCCTCATCGTGCCGAGGACGTGGTGCAGGACATCTTCCTGCGCCTGTGGGACAGGCCCCAACTGTACGTGGCCTCCCGCGGCCAGCTCCTGACCTGGCTGCTGACCTTGACGCGCAACCGCGCCATAGACCAGCTCCGGGCCCAGGGGCGGCGCCAGCGCTTCCTGCGCGCGCCGGCCGGGGCCCAGGTAGAGACGCAGGACCCGGTGGAGCAGGCTCAGTGGGCCCTGGAGCGTCACCAGGTGCTGGCCGCCCTGACTCACCTGCCGCCCGAGCAACGGGAGGCCATCGAGCTGGCCTATTTCCGCGGCCTCACCCATCGCGAGATAGCCGAGGCTACCGGGCTGCCCCTGGGCACGGTCAAGACCCGCATCCGCCTGGCCATGCAGAAGCTGCGGGCCATGCTGCTGGAGGAGGACTGAGGGTTGGACTGCTCCGGAGCACGCGACGTCCTGGACCTGCTCGCCCTGGGCGCCCTCGACCCCGAAGAGGCGGTCCCGCTGGAGGAGCACCTGGCCAGCTGCGCCGATTGCTCTCGCTACCTCGCCGGCTCGCGCGAGGTGGCCGCCCGCCTGGGGCTGGCCGTGCCCGTGCTCGAGCCGCCGCCCAGGCTGCGACGCCGCATCATGGCGGCAGCGGAGCGCAGGCATGAGGCACGGCCGGTGCCTGCCAGGCTGGCCTGGGCTGGACTGGGCGGCCTGACCGCCGCGGCGGTGGCCCTCTCCGCCTTCTTCTTCGTCGAGTGGCGGATGGCCCGGGACGACCGGGATCAGCTAGCCGCCGAGCTGTCCCACGCCCAGTCAGTGGTGCGCGAGCACCAGGAACTGATGCAGCTCTTCACCATTCCTGACCTGGCCCGTATCCCTATGTTCTCCCAGTCGCCCGAGCTGACAGCCAACCTTTCCTACTACTGGAGCACCCAGAAGCGATGGGGCTTCATCGTGGGGACAGCTCTGCCGCCTCCCCCTGCCGGCAGCACCTACCAGCTGTGGTTCGTCAGTGGGGACGACGTGCGGGGCGTGGGCACCTTCCGTCCGGGGGAGGAGGGCATCGTCTACCACGCCTTCGATCTGTCACTGTTCCCTGCCGGGTGGCGTCCCTCCGCCATCATGGTGACGGTGGAGCCAGAGGGGGGCAGCCCCCGCCCCACCGGACGGCCCATCATCGTGGGCACCATTGCCCGCTGAGGGGGTGGCCCGCGGCCCCACCGGCCTGGGCCGACAGGGCGACTCGTGTTCCCCGCGTCTGGCCTGACTACCAGGTGTCGAGAGGCAGGGCGGGGCGCGCTTGACAGAGGCGGCGCGCCTATGCTCATGTAGTGCCAGCCCAGGCAGGAGGACGACCATGGCCCGTGTCCACGGCGGCGAGATGGTGGCCCGCGTGCTGCAGGCGGCCGGCGTGCGCGAACTCTTCACCCTTCACGGCGGCCATATCGACCCCATCCTGGAGGCGTGCGACCGCCTCGGGTTCCGCATCGTGGACACGAGGCACGAGCAGGCTGCAGCCCACATGGCCGACGCCTGGGCCCGCACCACCGGCCGGCTGGGTGTGTGCGCGGTCACCGCCGGGCCGGGCGTGACCGACGCCGTGACCGGTGTGGCCAACGCCTTCATGGACTGCGTGCCCATGCTGGTGCTGGGAGGCCGCAGCCCCCTGCGAGACGAGGACACGCTCCCTTTGCAGGGCTTCCCTCAGCTCGAGATGATGCGCCCCATCACCAAGTGGGCCCGCTGCGTGTATCACCCGGAGCGCATACCGGAATACGTGGCCATGGCCATCCGCCACGCCACCACCGGCCGGCCCGGCCCTGTCTATCTGGAGCTGCCCATCGATGTCCTCTTTGCGGGGCGGGATGAGGAGCAAGTGGCTTGGCCCGAGGCGCTCCGTCCCGAGCACCCGCCCGCTGCGCGGCCCGAGGCGGTGGAGGCGGTGCTGGAGTTGCTGGCCAGGGCCGAGCGGCCCGTCATCCTGGCCGGAGGCGGGGTGTGGTTCTCCGGCGCGGCCGACCTGCTGCGCGAGTTCGCGCAAGTGACGTCGGTGCCGGTGTTCATGAACGCCAAGGCCCGCGGCGCCGTTCCCGAGGACACGCCTCTGGGCTACGGCGGCTTCGCCCTCTTCTCCTCGGGGCTGGTGCAGCGGGAGGCCGGGCCGGCGGACGTGGTGCTGGTCCTGGGGGCGCGGCTGGGCCTCTTCACCGGCGGGCGGCGCCAGAGCATCATTCCGGCCTCGGCCACCGTGGTTCAGGTGGACATCGAGGGCGAAGAGATCGGCCGCAACCGCGATGTCCAGCTCGGCGTCGAGGCCGACTGCCGCGAGTTCCTGCGCCAGGCGCTGGAGGCGGCCAGGGGGCGTCGGTGGCCAGAGCGGACGCGCTGGCTGGAGGTGCTGGAGCAGGCCCAACGGGAGCGGCAGGGGGCCTTCGCCTCGGCCCTGGAGCGGGACGATGTGCCCATCCATCCCTTCCGGCTGGCCCACGAGCTGGCCCAGCGCCTGGGCCCCGACGACGTGGTGGTGGCCGATGGCGGCGAGGCGGCTTCTTGGATCGGCGACGCGGTGGCCATGCGCCGGCCCGGCCGCTTTCTCTCCCATGGCTACCTGGGCTGCCTGGGGGTGGGCCTGCCCTTCGCCGCCGCCTGCAAGCTGGCCCACCCCGAGGGCCGCGTCCTGCTGGTCATCGGCGACGGCTCGGTGGGGCTCAACTTCGCCGAGTTCGACACAGCTGTGCGCCACGGCCTGCCGTTTGCCTGCGTCATCTTCAACGACAAGGCGTGGGGCATGTCCCGCCACGGCCAGCAGATCATGTTCCAGGGGCGCACCATCGCCACCGACCTGGGGCTGGTGCACTACGAGAAGGCGGCGGCGGGATTCGGCGTCCACCCTGAGCTGGTGACCAGACCTCAGGAGATAGGTCCGGCCCTGGAGCGGGCCTGGGCTACAGGGCAGGTGGCCTGCATCAATGCCCTCATCGACCCCGAGGTCATCGCGCCCGTCACTCTGGCCATGATGGGACTGCCCGCCGCGCCGACGCCCCAGGCAGCCAAGGACCAGGGCAAGACGGTGCTTCCCTACTACGGCCAGCGGGAGCTCTGAGGCTACAGCAGGGCCGGATACGTGACGCGACCGCCCTCTACCCTGGCGAACGGCGTCAGCCGGTGAGGCTGCCAGCGGCGGGCGTCCACGATGTGCCGCACCTCGATGCCCCGGGCCGTGAGGTAGTCGGCTACCAGCAGGCGGTGGCAACGGACATAGGCCGCCTCGGCACACATTATGGCCGTAGGCTGCTCTCGCGCCAGGTCGAGCAGCCGCTGGGCTGCCGAAGCGAATTCCGGCGTGAGCATGTGGTCGGCGTAGGCGCGAAAACCCGGGCTGCGCCAGCCCAGGTTCGGCGAAGGGCCGCGGGACGGGCGTCGGCGCCCCCCGAGCTCAGGCAGATGCAGGTACTCGATTCCCTCCCTGGCCAGGGCACTGGCGAGGACATCGGCGCCGAAGTGGGGGTGGCGGCGGGAGGAGGGGAACCGGCGGATGTCTACGAGCCGCCCGATGCCGTGGGCCTTCAGGGCAGCGAGGAACTCTTCCAGGCTACGGGTAGAATGACCGATGGTGTAGACGACCAGCGGCCTTACCTGCCCAGGAACTCCCGCACCACCTCCAGGAAGCGCCGGAGCTGGTCGTGGTGGACCCAGTGCCCGGCGCCCTCGATGACGACCACGCGGTAGTCGGGAATGACGGTCACGCGCCCGCCCTGGCGAGGGTCGGCTGCCCAGCTCTCGCTGCCCTTGACGAGCAACACCGGCGCCTGTATCTGGGCCCAAATGTCCTGGGCATCGGCCAGGTTGAAACCGTAAGGCGAGCGCTGGCGCACGTAGTTGTCGAACTTCCAGGAGTAGGTGCCGTCGGCGTTCTGGCGCACCCCATGGACGGTGAGGTGCCAGGCCATCTCCTCGGTCAGGTGGGGATTGGCCTCCTTCATCCGCTTGGCCGCCGCTTCCAGGGTAGGGTAGCGGCGGGGCACCCGCCGCTCCAGCTCACGCATCTGGGCGATCCAGTTGCGCATGCGCTGGTGAGCGGGAGGCATGTCTATCTGGGGAGGCCCCCAGCCCTCGATGGACACGACCCTGGACACGCGCTCTGGAAACACACCGGCATACTGCAGGGCGATGGCTCCCCCCAGCGAGTGGCCGATGATGGTGAGAGGGCCGTCGGTGATGGCTTCGGCGAGGGCCGCAATGTCCAGCACGAACTCGGGGAGGCTGTAGGTGCCGCCTACGGCCCAGTCAGAGTCGCCATGGCCGCGCAGGTCGGGGGCGTAAACGGTATAGTCGTCTACTAGCTCGCGCGCCACGAAGTCCCAACTGCGACAGTGGTCCTCGCCGCCGTGGACCAGCAACAGGGGTGGGCGAGAGCCATCGCCCCAGCGCACGTAATGGAGGCGCAGGCGCTGCGAGTAGTAGTAATGCGATTCGGGGCCCTGGGACATGCGCGGCCGCTCCTCCTGGCGCCAACGGGACGAGGCCACCTCGCCCCATACACATTAGGAAGATAAGCCAAGGCGCCGGCTAACGACAACGAGTCGCGGCCGTGCGTCGAGAGCGCACGGGCAGCGGCCCGGGTGTGCAGGCACCTCTCTCCCACTTGAAGGGAGGCGATGCGCCAACTAGGCTAACGCTGTAGCGCGAGGCCAGACACGTGCAGCGACAGCCGGGTAAGGTAGCCCTCCTCGTCACCTGCGTCGTGGACGCGCTGGCGCCGGGCACCGGCGCGGCAGTGGTGAGGGTGCTGCGACGCCGCGGCATCGAGGTGGTCTTCCCCCAGGACCAGGGCTGCTGCGGCCAGCCGGCCTGGAACTCGGGCCTTGTGCGTGAGGCGGCCCTGGTGGCCCGCCCCACGCTGAAGGCCCTTGCCCGGGCCCTCGCCCGGGGGGCGGAGGCCGTCGTGTGTCCGTCCGGCTCCTGCACGACGATGTGCCGGGTCCACTGGCCGGAGCTCTTCTCCCTGGCAGGCATGGCCGCCGAGGCCCAGGAGGCCAGGCGGGTGGGCGAGCGCGTCCTGGAGTTTTCCGAACTGGTGGCCCGCCTGCCGGCACTGCCAACGCGCCCCGATGGCCGACGGGTGGCGCTTCATCACTCCTGCCACATGCTGCGAGAGTTGGGGCTCCGCCACCAGCCGGTCATGCTGGCGGAGCGCGCCGGCTGCCAGGTCTTGCCGTGGCCTGGGGCGGAGCGCTGCTGTGGCTTCGGCGGCACCTTCAGCGTGAAGCTGCCAGAGCTGTCGGCGGCCATGGCCGAGGAGAAACTCCGGGAACTGGACAGTCTGCGCCCCGAAGCCCTCATCGGGTGCGACACGTCCTGCCTTCTGCACCTGGCCGGCCGGGCCCGGGCGCGTGGACGCGACCTCGTCGTGACCCACCTGGCGGAGGTCCTGGACGCAGCTGAATCGGGCCATGGGTGAGTTCGGCCTGGAGCATGCGCCGCTGCGGGAGCGGGCGCGAGCCGCTCTGGCCCAGCCCCATCTGCGCCGCAACCTGCGCCGCGCCACCGATCGCTTCATGGAGGCGCGGGCATCTGCCTTCGCGCAGCTGGCCGACCCCGACGGGTTGCGGGCCACAGCCCGCGCCCTGCGTGCCCGTACCGTAGCCCGCCTGCCCGAGTTGCTAGAGCAGTTCGCCGAGCGGCTGCTGGCCCGAGGCGCTCACGTCCACTGGGCGGCCGACGCAGCGTCGGCGCGCCACTACATCGGCGAAGTGGCCCGGCGCCACGGCGTGCGCAAGGCGGTGAAGTCCAAGTCCATGGCCTCCGAGGAGATCGGGCTGAACCGCTACCTGGAGGAGTTGGGTATCCAGGTGGTGGAGACGGACCTGGGCGAATGGATCGTGCAGCTGGCAGGCGAGACCCCTTCCCATATCCTCGTGCCGGCCATCCACAAGGACCGACGTCAGATAGCGGCCCTCTTCGGTCAGGTGGCGGGCTCCCGGGTGCCGGAGGAGCCCGCCGCGCTGGCGGCCTTCGCCCGGGCCTGCCTCCGGGACGAGTTCCTGCAAGCCGACATGGGCATAAGCGGCGTCAACTTCGGCGTGGCTGCCTCGGGCAGCCTGGTGCTGGTGACCAACGAGGGTAACGGGCGGATGGGCACCTCGCTGCCCCGTGTGCATGTGGCCCTGATGGGCATGGAGCGCCTGGTGGCCGACCTGGCCGAACTGGACGTGCTCCTGGCGCTGCTGGCCAGGTCGGCCACCGGCCAGGCCCTTAGCGCTTACACTTCCATTATTACTGGCCCGCGGCGCCCCGGGGAGGCCGATGGCCCGGAAGAGCTGCACGTGGTCATCCTGGACAATGGTCGCTCGGCTCTGCTGGGCAGTGACCTCCAGGAAGCGCTCCACTGCATCCGTTGCGGGGCCTGCCTGAACGTCTGCCCCGTCTACCGGCAGATAGGCGGGCATGCCTACGGGTGGGTGTATTCGGGGCCCATCGGCGCCGTGCTGACGCCGGCGCTCCTGCCGTCGGCGGCGGCCCGGGAGCTCCCTCTCGCCTCTTCCCTGTGCGGAGCCTGCTGGCAGGCGTGTCCGGTGGGCATCCCTCTGCACGACCTGCTGTTGCGGCTGCGGCGACGCCGCCCTCCCGCGGGCATGGCGGAGAGGCTGGCTTGGAGGGTGTGGGTAGCCCTGTGGGGCTCACCACGGCTGTACCGCTGGAGCCTGGGCGTCGTGGCCGCCCTCGCACCCCTGACGCGCTGGCAAGGGTTGTCTCGCCTTCCCCTGGCCTCCCGCTGGGCAAGGGGCCGCGCCCTTCCCCGGGTGCCCAGCCAGGGCTTTCGCCACTGGTGGAGGGAGAACGGGTGATGGCGGGCAGAGAGTCGGGCGACCGCCATCGCTTCCTGGAGCGGTTGAGGCGGCGCCTGGCCCGCAGCCCTGGGGCCGCCCACGGGCCGACTCCGCTACTGGAGGGAGAACCCCCGCCGGTGGACTATGCTGGTCCCCTGGATGATCTCACGGGGGCCTTTTGCGAGGCGGCGGCCCGCCTGGGGGCGCTGGTGCGACGGGCCAGCCGCGAGTCGCTGCTGGGGGTGCTGGACGAGGCCCTGGCCCTGGCCGGGCCCGGGCCAGTGGCCCTCACTGCCGAGCCCGAGACGGCCTGGCTGGAAGCGCCGCTTCTCTCCCGCGGGCGACAGGTGGTGCGCCCGTCCGATGGCCCTCTCGCCGTGGCCCGTGCCTGCCTGGGCGTCACCGGAGCGGTGGCGGGCCTGGCCCGTACGGGCACCGTGGTGGTGGACTCGTCCCGCGCCGGGTCGCGCCTGGTCTCGCTCCTGCCGCCAGTGCACCTGGCCGCCCTCCCGGCGATCGCCCTGGTGCCTGACCACGGCGCTTTCCTGCGGTCGCTGGACCTAGCGTCCTTGCCTTCGGGCCTCGTACTCATCAGCGGCCCTAGCCGCTCCTCCGACATCGAACTGGAGCTGACGCTGGGCGTGCATGGGCCGGGCCGGCTGATGATAGCCCTGCTGGACTAGGTCGTGCCCTGCTGACGCAGGTAGCGCATCAGGTCCAGGTCGCCGGGCGAGCGACCTAGGCGGGTGAGGAGCAGGGCCGCCTCGCCCCGGTGCTGGGTGCCATGGTTGACCACGTGCACCAGCACCTGCCACAACGGGTTGCGGTAGGCCCTGCCGTTGGTGCGGCGGTACTCGATGACCCGGTCCAGGTCCTCCTCGCTCAGCGAGTCCACGAAGCAGCGCATGGCCTCTTGCTCCGCCTCCCAGGCGGCAGCCAGGGCCTCCAGCGTGGGGTACTGCTCTGGCCCGGCCAGCCCCGGCGGCGATACCCCCTCCTGGCAGCGGGAGCGCCACACCTGCTCGGCAGCCAGGATGTGGGCCAGGGTCCCGAGCAGGCTGCCATGGGGCACGTCGGCCGGCCCTGTAAGCTCGGCCTGGGAAAGCCCGGCCGCCCGCTCCAGGACCAGCCGGTTCGCCCAACGGTTGTAGTCGAAAAGCGTGCGGACGAGGCCCGTCCTCAACTCCTGGCTCCTCCTTCGTAGACATACCGAAGATATTCCGTCGCTGCGAGAGCGGCAACCCGCTGCCTCTAGCCGCTGCCCTGGGCCGAGGGGAAGCGGGGCGGGCGTCGCTCGCGCAGCGAGGCCAGCCCCTCGCGCACGTCCTCGCCGAAGAAGGTCAGCATCTCCGCCGCCAGCGAGAAGTCGAAGGAGACCACTCCCCCCAGGCGCAGCCACTGGTTCAGGGCCCGCTTCGTCCAGCGGATAGCCCGCTGGGGGCCATCGGCCAGGCGGCGGGCCACCTCCAGGGCCTTGTCCATGAGCTGCTCGTGGGGCACGCACAGGGAGACCAGGCCGATGCGCTCCGCCTCCCGCCCATCGATGAAGTCGCTGGTCAGGAGATAGTACTTGGCCTTCGCCAGGCCGCACAGCAGGGGCCAGATGATGCAGGCGTGGTCGCCGGCGGCCACGCCCAGGCGGATGTGGCCGTCGGTCAACCGGGCCCTCTCCGAGGCGATGGAGATATCGGCCATGAGGGCCACGGCCAGGCCCGCGCCCACGGCGGCGCCGTTGATGGCCGAGACGATGGGCTTGTCCAGGTTGAGCATGTTGTAGACGATGTCGCGGGCCTCGGTGAAGAAGACGTCCAGCACCACCTCAGGGTGGTGGAAGGACTCCTCGATCA
>CACRXD010000057.1_pt1:15000-95377 | contig 95377 bp, 89 predicted proteins | sample 5377101 | NCBI WGS metagenome assembly CACRXD01 (sample SAMEA6061844, study PRJEB28556) | metagenome
CACCATGCTGGTGCCAGTCAGCAGCAAGGGCAGGAGCAGGAAGCTGTTGACCGAGCACTGGATGGGCCGCCGCACGCCCAGGGATTCCAGGGCCACATCGGCCAGCCCCATGGGGAAGAACTCGTCCAGCCCGAACACCAGGTGCTTCATGGACCGGAACTGGTCCATGGTCAGCCTCTCGCCCACGTCTTGGTTGCCCGCCCAAACGGCGCAGACCCATTCGTCGGTGAAAAGGACCTGGTGGGAGAAGCGGCCCGGATCCAGACGGGGCAGGTTCAGGAACAGGGACACCTCGTACGGGGCGATGACCATGTCTATCTCCTGCCGGTCCAGCTTTTCGAAGGAATCGGCCGCCAGGCGGTGCACTACCAGCCTCATGTTGGGGTACTCGTGGGCGATAGCCTTGAGCAGCGGGTGCAGCAGGACGATGGTGGCGTAATCCGAGGCGACGATGGAGAAGGTGTAGGCATCGCGCTGGGGATTGAACTGGGGGCGCAGGCGCAGCAGGTGGGCCACGTCGCGCAACACCTCCTCCATGGGGCCCACCAGTTGCTGGCCCAGCGGAGTCAGATAGTACTCCCTGCCCACTCGGGTCAGAAGGTCGTCTTGGAACAGGCGCCGCAGCCGCGAGAGAAGGGCGCTCATAGCCGGCTGGCTGAGGCCGACTCGACGGGCAGCGCGGGTGACGCTGCGCTCGGTGAGGAGGGCATAAAGGGGTATGAGCAGGTTCAGGTCGACCGAAGCCAGCCTATAGATGGGTGACTCGGTGGTGTGCCTGGCCGGGTGTCTGCCCGGGGGCTCTGCCATCGCCGCCTCCGCTCCTGTCCGCCTACACCGCCTCGCGACCTCTTCCGGCCCCTACCGTGGCCGCTTCACTCCACCAGGGCAGGCTCCCTCAGGAGGGGCGTGAGCCGGCCATCGGCCTCCACCCTTACGACCATGACGTGTTGGATAGCGTAGTGGTCTTGCGGGCCCAGGTCAACGTTTATGCCTGGGTAGAGGAGCGTGGGGTGGAAGCCGCGAATGGATTCGTGGGCGCGCAGGATGCCTTCACGGGTGAGGTCGCCCGCATCGCAGGCCCTGCGCAGGGTCTCGACGACGATCTCGGCCCCGATCTGGTTGTTGGCGGTCAGGTTGCTGACCGCAGTGCTAGGGCCGCCGAACCGTTCCATGATCCGCCGGTGCTCCTGCATAGCCGGCTGGCCGGCGTCCCCTACCGGGTCCATTGCCCAGTGGGTGGTGACCAGTCCGGCGATCTGCTGGAAGCCCACCTGTATCCCCTCGCCGCCCCCCACCAACGCCGCTACCGTGGAGGGCACGTTGAAGTAGTGGCTGACCACCTGGGGCCGCCAGCCAGAGGAGCGCATGTAACGGAAGACCTGGGCGCCGAAGGCCGGGCTCACTGCCAGGTGGACGATGTCAGGGTTGGAGCCCCGCAGATTGACGATCTGCGAGGTGATGTCCGCGGCGCCGCTCTCGTAGCTCTGCACGGTCACGATCTGTCCCCGGAACTCGGCGCGTAAGCCCTCATATGTCAGGCGGAACAGGTCCTGGTTTTCGTACAGGACGGCCACGGAGCGGTTAGGAAAGTTCTGCTGGACATAGCGGGCCATGAACCGCCCCAACGGCTCGGAAGGGGGAAGGTATTCGGTGGTCCAGGCCGAGCTGCGGTAGTCCCCTGCCAGAGAGGTCCCGGAGCCGATCAGGAGGATGGGTACCCGGCGGTCCCTGGCATAGTCGGTAGCGAGCTGCACCGTGGGGATGCCGGTGGGCCGCACCACCGCTGCCACCTGGTCTCCCTCGACCAGCTTGCGCAGGGCCTCCAGTGCCCGCGAGGGGTTGTTCTGGCTGTCCTCGACGATGAAATTTATACGGCGGCCGCACACGCCACCCTCTTCCTCGTTCACCTTACGGAAATACCCCTGGAGGGTGTAGGTGATGGGCGCATAGACAGCCTGCAGGGGCCCACTGAGAATCCCGACGTGCCCCAGCTTGATCTCGCTGTCGCTCACGCCGAAGTCGGTCTTGATCTGGGCCTGCCTACGGGCGGGGGTGCCAGTGGGACTAGCGGGCGGAGCGGCCTCCCCGCCGCAGGCTGCCAGCAGGCCGAGAGCTCCGGTGGCTGCCAGGGCACCCTTGAGGAACTGGCGTCGCCCTACTCGCCGCTGCCCGAGGGTCGTGGGCGCTGCTCGCTGCATCGTCGGACCTCCTCCCTCAGCTAGTCCCGGTCCAGGAGGCGGCTGGCGTTGTCTTGCAGGATCTGCCGCTTGTGGGCCTCGGGCATGGGCAAGGAGTGGACCACGCGTATGCCCTCGGCGGCGAGGCCGGTGCCGCGAGGGGCGTCAGGATACGGGGCGTCGGTGCCGAACAGGATCCTGTCCGGCCCATAGAAGGCGTAGGCTGCCATCAGGGCCCCAGGCGAGGCCTGTACGGCCGTGTCAACGTAAAAGGACCGGTAGTAGTCCATGAGGGGCCTCTGCAGGCGATCGATAAACTGCGTCCGGTCCAGGTAGCGGTCGAACAGGCCCATGCACGTCTCGATGCGACGTTCGAAGAAGGGCACCAGCGAGCCGGCATGGTGGGTGATGAAGGTGAGGCCAGGAAGACGGTCCAGGATGCCCGAGAAGATGAGCCGCGTCATGGCGGTGGCCGTCTCGTAGGGCCAGCCAAAGACCTGCCATACCCAGTAACGCGATTCTTCCTCGCCCACATAGTCGGGCCGGCTGCGCGGTCGAGTGGGATGCATCCAGATGGGACGGCCACGCCGAGCCATGAGCTCGAAGAAGGGAAGGAAGGGCGGCTCGTCCAGCGGTCGTCCCAGGACGCTGGTGTAGATGAGCATTCCTTTCATGCCCAGCTCGTCCAGGCAACGTTCCGTCTCCCTGACGGCCGCTTCTACATCGGTGAGGACGGCCGTGCCCACAGGCAGGAAGCGATCGGGATAGCGGGCCGCCAGCTCGGCGATGCCGTCGTTGGCTATCCGGCCCAGCCTGGCCGCCAGGGCGGGATCAGGTGCTATCTCTTCGATGGGCGGATAGGAGAGAGTGAGCACCTGCCGTGCTACGCCTGCCTCGTCCATGGTGCGCAGCCGGGCCTGCACGTCGTAGATGGGTGGCAGAGCGGCGATGATAGCTCCGAAGGGGTCCACGCCCAGTGCGCGGCGTGCCTCTTCCACATAGTGGGCGGGAAGGATGTGAGTGAACGCATCTGTTACTGCCAGGGCAGAAGTCATTTGGCGCCGTCCTCCGACTTACTCTGGGTTACGGCCGCGGAAGAACTCGCCGTCGGGGTCTGGTGTGGTGGGCAGGCCGGAGGCGCGGTGTGCCTCGCGCAGCTGCCGCATTTGGCGGTCCACGAGCCGCATCGTGGGCAGCCGTAACGGGCCCCCGTTAAAGCCGCTCAGCCAGCCCTGGTACTTCCACATCATGCGGTGCAGGAAGTTAGCCCCTTCCACGCTGCGCATAGCTGCCATGTTGGCCATGCGTGCCGGGTGAATCTGCCAGTACAGCTTCATGGCCTCCCGCGCCTTGCCTTCGCGCACCAGCGTGAACACCTGGGGGATTACGGGGCCGTAGTACTCGTAGTTGCTGGTGCCCATGAACTGGATCGGCACCAGCAGCCCGAGGGCGAGCCCATCCCACTCCAGAGGACAGGTGACGATGACTCTCTTCCCCAGCTCCAGGTAGGTCTCCACGAAGCCCCCTATGGTGGGCATGCCGCCCTCGGCCTTCACCGCTACCACGTTCTCGGCGTCCTCCACGATCCGCTTGATGAGCTCCACGGGCATGCCGGCCGGGTGCAGCCGCTCGAACCCCCACAACGGCACCGGGAACAGGATCACCCCCAGGTTCGTCGACCGGCAGAAGGTGACCGTGTATTCGTAGATGTCCTCCAGCGAATCGGGGTAGAAGGTAGGCGGGTAGGACAGGAGGGCCAGGTCCACTCCCGCCCTCTCGGCGAGCTGGACAGCCCTGATGTTCTCCTCCAGCGTGTTGAAGCTGGCGTGGTGGATCAGGCGCAGCCTGCCCCTGGCCTCGTCCACCGCCCATTCGACGAAGCGGATGTACTCCTCCAGGGTGGTGCCGGCCTCGGACACCAGCAGCGCCCCCCAGAACCCGTATTCGATCTCCTTGTTCACGTCGTAGCGGATGGCGCGCTCATTGAGTCGCGCCAGGTCGCTGGTGTAGGTCGGTATGATGACGTTGGCCACCCCCACCATGCGCTCCCATGCCCACTCCCTGGCCTCTTTCCGCGTGTACTCTGCCACGTGCGCCGACCTCCTCTCTGCTCGGTTCCGCTCGCCCCGAAAGTCGCGCCTCCCTCGCCCTCGGCTTCGGACCCCTCCCATTACCGGGCCTGTGGCTCCACCATCACGAACGGTAGTGGCGGGCCGGCTGCCCCGGGGTCTCGGGCCGCCCGCTCGTAGACCGAGGCGGCCACGGCTATGTCCTGCACCCCCGAGCCGCAGGACTTGTAAAGGACGAGGCCGTCGGTGCGGGACAGGCCGCCGCTCGCCCTCGAGTCCATGAGCCCCCGGTTGAGGGTCACCACCCGGCCTTGCACTTCCACGCCGGCCTCGAGCGCGGCCAGCAGGTCGCCGGTGTCGCTCAGGACCTCCTCGCTATCGACCACGATCCTGGCTGCCCGGCGGATGACGTCCACGTCGGTCTCCCGCTGTTCGGGCAGGGTGGAGCCGATGGAGACGGCCATACGGACCCCGTCCAGCCACGCCCCGAGCAGGGAGGGCTCCTCGCCGTAGGGGCGGGTGGCCGCCACCACCAGCTCCCGGCCCCGCACCGCCTCCTCCGGCCTGTCCACGGCCTCGCACTCTATCCCCAGTTCGTCCTGCGCCCGCCTGGCGAAGGCCTGTCGCCGCTCCCTGGTCGGGCTGTACACCCATGCCCTCTCCACCAGGCCTAGGGCGCACAGGGCCTGCAGATGGTTATAGGCTTCCTTGCCCGACCCGATGATGCCCACGCGCACGGCCCTCCGCCCGAGCACCGTCTCCACTGCCAGGGCGGAAGTCGCGGCCGTCCGCACGGCCGTGATGCGATGGGCATCCATGACCGCCACCAGGTGACCCGTAGCCTGGCTCCACAGGGCGACCATGTAGCTCACCTGCTTCCCCCGGCCGAAGCCGAAGAGCTTGGCACCCATGTAGCTGCCGTCGGGGAGCACGGCGCCGTGACCACGCAGCCAGACGCCCTGGCCCCGCGCCACCAGGCGGGGCGGGACATGGGCGCTGCTGATGGGGTGGCTGTATGCCCTCCTCAGGGCATCGATCGCCAGCGGATAGTCCAGAAGCTGACCTACCGCCTCGTCCGAGAGAAACAAACAGGCCGGAAGCCCCGTCACGCCTAGCCTCCACCCAACCGAGATGCCGGGCCGTGGGCCGATGCGACGAGGACTCGGCCTGCCGGGCCAGGTTCACAGCCCCTCGGGCCCTCTTGCTGGGGCTGGCCTACGGCCTCTGTCGGCTCGAAGTGCACCCCCGGCCCCATCTCGCTACTGTGCCTGCCGATTGGCGGCCACTCCGCACTTTGAGGATGGCAGGAGGGCCGCACGACTGCCGTCACCTCGCCGGGCGAGGGGCGGGCGCCCGCCCCTCGCCCTCGGTCTCGGCCGCTATGGCCTCGGGTAGAGACTCCACCTCCCTCAGGAGGCGCACCGCGGCTGGTTGATGAGGGGCCGCGGGCTCCCGTCGGCCTGGATCTCGACGATGAGCAGGCAGCGAGTGGCCATGCGGAACTGGGGGCTGAAATTGGTGGTTATGCCCGGCACCCACACCGTCGGCTGGAAGCCGCGGAGGGAGAGGGCCATGTTCATGACCCCCTGCCTGGTGAGGTCGCCCGCATCGCAGGCCCTCTTCAGCGTCTCCACCATCAGCTCGCCTGCTATCTGTCCCTGCAGGGTCAGGGGGTTCGGGTCGGCATTGGCATAGGTGCGCATGATGCGGGCGTGCTCCTGCACGGCCGGGTCGTTGGCCCCGCTGAACACGTCCTTGAAGTACTGGGTCTGGATCGTGCCCCGCACCACCTGCAGGCCGCGGGCAGGGTCGCCGCCGCCGATGATGTTGGCGATGATGACCGGATAGTTGGGGGTGGGCATCATGACCTGGGGCCTCCATCCTACGGAGCCCATGTAAGCGAAGGCCCTCGGGCTGAAGGCGGCGGCGGTGGCCAGGAACAGCAGGTCGATGTTGGCCGCCCGCAGGTTCGCCATCTGGGAGGTGATGTCGGTAGCGGTGGGCTCATGGGGCTGCATGGCGACTATGCTGCCGCGGAACGTGCGCCTGAAACCGTCGACGAAGCTCTGGCCCAGCACGTCGTTCTGATAGAGGATGCCCACCCTGGCATTGGGGAACCTGTCGTTGGCGTACTCCCCCAGCAGTTGCCCCTCGGCCACCCAGTCCGGGCCGCCCAGGATTGTCCAGGGATACTTGGCGCCGTCGGCCAGCTCGGCCGCGCCCGTGCCCACGAACAGATGGGGGACCTTGTTCTCGGCTGCGTAAGGCGCTTCTCCCAGCACCGCCTCGGTGCCTATGTCGCCCACCAGGGCCAGCACCCGGTCCTGCTCCACGAGCTTGACGGCGGCCTGGCGGGCGACAGTGGTGCTGTACTGGCTGTCCTCGGTGATCAGCCGGATGGTGCGGTTGCACACCCCGCCCCGCTCGCGATTGACATAATCGACGTACGCCTTGAGGCCGTCGCTGTACGGGCGCAGGATGGCGTAGGGGCCCGAGAAGACGCCGGTATGCCCGATCCTGATCTCGGTGTCGGTGACTCCCACGTCGGTCTTGAGTTGGCGTGCCTGAGGGCTGGGGGTGCCCGCAGGGGCTGGCCCCTCTTCCTCTCCTCCACAGGCCGCCGCCAAGGCCAGCAGGCCCAGGGCGAGAAGGGCTGCCAGTCCGTATCGGGTGCGCGTGCTCCAGAACACTTTCGCTACATTCGTCATAACGAGTACCTCCGCCGGCTCCCGGCTCTCACCCTCCGTATCGAAGCGCTGGTTGGTGCTTCGCGCCACCTAGATGGGCGGCGGCGTCCAAAGGCCGCGGTCGGGGCTGTTGGACATGTAGTTGTAGAGCATGGGGTCGGTGTTGGCAGTGCCCCAGCGGTCCACCTCCTCGGGGATCATGCTCCAGACCCGCGGCTGGTAGCTCTCTTCGTCATAGATGCGCTCCAGCTCGGTGGTGTACTCGCACACATTGGCGTTGGGGTCCAGGAAGTAGGCGAAGGTGTTGTTGCCGGCGCCGTGCCGCCCCGGCCCCCAGATGAGCCGGTAGCCCCTGCGCATCAGCCGCCCCGCGCCGCGCATGAACTCGTCCAGGCCACGCATTTCGAAGGAGACGTGGTTGAGGGAGGGATACGGCCCGCGGATGATGGCCAGGCAGTGGTGCTCGGGGTTGCAGCGCAGGAAGCACATGACGTCCAGCAGCCAGTCCGAGAGGCGGAAGCCCAGCATCTGCTCGTAGAAGGCCTTGGTCCGCTCCACGTCGGGGCTGTTGAGCACCACATGGCTCAGCTTGACCGGTATGCCCTCCTCGGGCTGGATCTCACGGTAGGGCCGTGGCTCTACGTCGCTGGAGACCTCGACCACGCGGCCGTCGCAGTCGAAGAAGCGGAAGCCATAACCGCCGCCGGGGGTCTGCAGCCGCGCCGGCTCGGAGATGAGCTTGACGCCTGCCTCCACCAGTTCCTCGGCCAGCCGGTCGACGGCGGCGCGGTCGGCGGCCCCGAAGCCCACCACGTCCAGGCGCTTGTCGGGGCCGGAGCGCACGCGCAGGATGTACTGCTCGGGGGAGCCCTCGGCAGCGAGGAAGGCAATGTCCTTGTCCTTCTCCACCAGCTTCAGGCCCCAGATGCCCGAGTAGAAGCCCACCTCCTGCTCGAAGGCAGGCACGGATATGCCCACGTAGCGCAGGTGGGTCACGTTAGCCATGGGTCGGCACCTCCTTCTCTGGCGTCCATTCCCGGTGGTTCTTGTCTGTTCCGCTGCTGCGGCACATCACCTCCGGCCGTCAGATCCAGTGGGGGGCGCTGGGCTCCAGGCCCAGCATCACCCGCCCGAACTGCTGGGCGATGACGTCCCAGTAGAGTGCGACCTGATGGGAGCCAGCGTGGACGTCGCGGTGGAACCGTTGCAGGGGATGGGACTCGAACAGGGCGTGGGCGCCGCTGGCGTCGAACAGACGGTTGGTGGCCCGCACGCACAGGGTGGAGATGAAGGCCTGGTCGCGCCGGTAACGGGCCCGGTCGGCCAGGGTCAGGCTCTCGCCACGGGCCGCCTTGGAGAGCATCTCGTCCAGATCGTTGACCATGAGCAGACGGGCCAGGTCCGCCTCCACCCACGACTCGGCCAGCCGCACCTGCATCGATTCCATTTCTGCGGCCCGCACGCCCAAAATGCCCAGGACGCGCTGGCGCGTGTAGTCCACGAAGCACTCCACCGCCCCCCGGGCGATGCCCACCAGGGGCGCGACCAGAGTGAAGCTCATGATGCACCACAGGGGCAGCCGGTAGCTGGGGCGAGAGTGGACCTCCCAGCCATAGGTCTGCGCCTCCAGCAGGCGGGCCATGGGCAGGACGCGATAGGCCGGGACGAATGCGTCCTCCACCACCACATCCTTGCTGCCGGTGCCCCGCATGCCCGATACGAACCAGGTGTCGACGATGCGCCAGTCGGAGCGGGGGAGCCAGAGCATCACCGGCCCCTCGGGGCCCATGGCTCCCAGGAAAACCCATGTGGCAGGGTCGCAACCGCTGGAGAAGTCCCAGCGCCCCGACAGCCGGTAGCCGCCGTCCACGGGCTGTAGCTGGCCCGAGGGGGTGAAGGCGCTGGAGGAGATGGTGTCGGGGGACTCGGCGAAGTACTCCTCCTGCATCTCCGGCGGCCAGTGGCCCACCACCCAGTTGTGGCTCTGCCACACGGAGTAGCACCAGGCGGTGGAGCCACATCCCCTCCCCAGCTCGGCCGTGACCAGCAGGGAGGCGTCGTAGTCCAGGCCGGGGCCGCCGAAGCGCTGGGGGTTGCCCACCCGCAGCAGCCCCTCCTGCCTGAGCTCGTGGACGGTCTCGGCCGGTATCTCGCGGAGCTGGTCCGTCTTCTGGCCCCGTTCCAGGAGCCTGGGCACCAGCTTGGCTGCCCGGGCCACCAGTTCATCTCTCGTCGTCGAGGGGGTGCTAGTGCTCCCCATATCGACCTCCTGCATCTGGATTCAGCGGGCCGACTCTCCTTCGGCCACGCAGCGGTTGCGCTGCCTGCCCAGGCCAGTTATCTCCCCCTCGAGTACATCGCCCGGGCGCAGGAAGCGGCCGTACTGGGCGCCATTGCCGGCGGGAGAGCCCGTGAGCAACACGTCGCCGGGGTAGAGCACGGCCAGGGAAGAGGCGTAGGCGACCAGCTCCGCCACCCCGAAAATCATGTCGGACGTACTCTCGTCCTGCATGACCTGGCCGTTGAGCTTGAGGGTGAGGCGCAGGTCCATGGGGTCGGCCACGAAGGCGGCCGGTACCAGGTAGGGGCCCAGAGGGAAGAAGGTGGGCCGGCACTTGCTCCGCACCCAGTCGGCCCCCAGGCGCGGCACGTCCTCACGGAACACCAGGTCGCGGGTGGTGATGTCGTTGGCGATGGTGTACCCGGCGACGTAGTCCAGCGCCTCCTCCACCCCCACTCTCCAGGCGCGGCGCCCCATGACCACCGCCAGCTCCAGCTCCCAGTCGTGCTGCTCCCCTTCCCGCGGCAGGACGATGTCGTCGTAAGGCCCGGCGATGGCGCTGGGAAGGGCGGCGAACACGTAGGGGCCGCCGCGGCGCTGGCGCTCCAGCACCTCCTCCTCGAGGGCCGCGCGGGCCGCCTCGTCGGCCGGCAGGCCCTGGGAGCGCCGCATCCACAGGCTCAACTCGACCACGTGTCGCTTGTAGTTGGCGCCGGCGCAGAGGAGCTGACGGGGCCGCAACGGCGGCAGCACCTTCAGGGAGGACGCCTTCATGGCCAGGGCCTTCCAGGGGCCCTGGCCAGGCCCCTCAGCGGCGATGGCCTCGGCCAGGAGCGCCAGCACAGGGTAGTTCCTCTGCCACTCGTCCAGCAGCGAGAGAAGGGACGAAGCGTCGATGCTGGCCCGAGGCTGTAGCCGCCAGAGGGCATCGGTCAGCGGGAAGACCGAGTCCTCAAGGACGAGGCCGACGAAGGCCCCGTTGCCGTTGCGGGCGAAAGTGCCCAGGGCGAAACTGACTCCGCTTGCCATTGACGTACCTTTGCCGTCGGCGCGGCTTCGGCCAAATTCTGGGCCCTGTCAGATAGGGCGTCAATCTAGCTCTGGGGCCAGATACATAAGGAATACTTATGGTAGCAATCTGCCCTCGGGATGTTCGATGTCTCAGCAGTCTTCCCATGGGCGCGGGCAGTTCCCTTCCACATGGAAGCTGGCCGCGGCACCCGGCCACGGGTCGTGGCGGACGCGTATGCGCGGTAGAGGGCGCTACGGCGATGCGGTCCCGGTTTCCGCTGAGCGGCCTGGGACCGGGACGCGTCTTCGCCTGTCGCAGAGAGAACCCGCTCGGTGAGTCCAGGGCTGGAGGCCCGTTTCGTTACAGGGATGGTGCCGCGTGTGGCCAGGCCGAAGCGAGGGCGCTGCTGGCCGGGCCAGCCTCCCGGCCCTAGCCGCCCCGAGCTGCCGCCCGCCCCCAGGCAGCGGGACGAGAGACCGGACGCCGCTGGCCCCCGTGCTCACGGCCGGCGTCGCCTTCTATCCGGACCCGGGCCAGCGACTGCTCCACCCGGGACAGGAGCCGGTCGATGCCCCAGCCCCGCAGGGCGGACACCAGCGCCGCCTGCGGCTGCCAGGATTCCAGATGGGGCAGCAGGTCGCTGATCTCGTCCAGCCCGCGGATGGGCCGCCCGTCGTGTCGCTGGAGGCGGTCGATCTTGTTGAGGACGGCGATACGCGGCTTGTCGGCCAGGCCCAGGTCGTGGAGCGTCTCTTCGACCGCCTCGGCCTGCTCGGCGGCATTGGGGTGCGTGATGTCGATGACGTGCAGCAGGAGGTCGGCCTCGTGCAGCTCCTCCAAGGTGGCGCGGAAGGCCGCCACCAGTTGCGGCGGCAGCTTGTTGATGAAGCCCACGGTATCGGTGAGCAGGAAAAAGCTCCCGCCGGGCAGGCGCACCCTGCGGGTGAGGGGGTCGAGGGTGGCGAAGAGTTTGTCGGCCACCAGCACGTCGGCACCGGACAGAGCGCGCATCAGGGTGCTCTTGCCGGCGTTGGTGTACCCCACCAGTGAGACGAGGGGCAGCCCCTCCCGGTGGCGACGGCCCCGGTGGAGGGCGCGGTGCTTGCGCACCTCCTCCAGTTCCCGGCGCAGTTGCTGGATGCGCCGCTTGATGAGGCGGCGGTCGGTCTCCAGCTGGGTCTCGCCCGGGCCCCGGGTGCCGATGCCGCCACCCAGGCGCTCCAGGTGCGACCACTGGCCGCGCAGGCGCGGCAGCAAGTACTCGTGCTGGGCCAGCTCCACCTGCAGGCGGCCCTCACGGGTGCGAGCGTGCTGGGCGAAGATGTCCAGGATGAGGGCGGTGCGGTCCAGCACTTTCACCTTCAGGGCCTGCTCCAAATTGCGCTGCTGTACCGGCGAGAGCTCGTCGTCGAAGATGACCAGATCGTAGTCCAGCGTGGCCCTGAGGGAGACTATCTCCTGCAGCTTGCCGCGGCCGACGTAGTAGGCCGGGTCGGGTCGCTGCAGGCGCTGGATGACCTTGCCTACTACCCGCGCCCCGGCGGTATCGGCGAGAAGGGCCAGCTCTTCCAGGGAACTGTTGGCGTCCCACTGGCGGGGGCGGCGGCCGTCCTTGGCCTCCGCTGCCACCAGCAGCGCCCGCTCGGGCGGAGGGATGGTCTCTACAGGCGTTCGCGGTATGCTCTCGTGCCTCCCACTACCAGTATACTCTCGCCGCCGGCGCCCTCACAGCCGCACGGGGCGGCCGTGGGCGATGGCCTCCAGCCGCCGCAGGCCCTCCTCCAGGTCGTCATCGGGAAGGGTGAGCGAGAGGCGGATGTAGCCCTCGCCGCTGGGCCCGTAACCCACTCCCGGGGTCACCACTACCGCGGCCTCTTCCAGCAGCTTCGTAGTGTAGCTGACGGAGGTCTCGCCCTCCGGCACCCGCGCCCAGAGGTAAAGCGAGGCCGGGCTGGGGTTGACCCGCAGCCCCAGCGAGCGCAACGCCTCCACCAGGCGGTCGCGGCGGCGCTGGTAGACGCGATTATGCTCATCGATGCAGTCCTGGGGGCCGTCCAGGGCGGCGATGGCCATGAGCTGAATGGCCTGGGGGATGCCCGAGTCCAGGTTGGACTTGACATCGCGCAGGGCGCGGATGAGCTCGGCGTTGCCCACCGCCATGCCGATGCGCCAGCCGGTCATGTTGTACGACTTGGACAGCGAGTGGAACTCGATGCCGACCTCCTTGGCCCCCTCGGCCTGGAGGAAGCTGGGCGGGCGGTAGCCATCGAAGGCCACCTCGGTGTAGGGCCCGTCGTGGCAGATGGCCAGGTCGTAGCGGCGGGCGAACTCTACCGCCCGCCGGAAGAAGTCCAGGTCGGCCACGGCGCCGGTGGGGTTGTTGGGGTAGTTGAGCCACAGCACCTTGGCGCGGCGCGCCACCTCGGCCGGCACCTCGTCCAGGTCGGGGAGGAAACCGTTCTCCTCCCGCAAGGGCAGATAGTAGGGCTCTCCCCCGGCCAGGACTGTGCCCATGGGATAGACGGGATAGCCGGGGTCGGGCACCAGGGCGATGTCCCCCGGGTCGATGAGGCAGAAGGCCACGTGGCCGATGCCTTCCTTGGAGCCGATGAGGGGCAGGACCTCCGTGTCCGGGTCCAGCTCTACCCCGAAGCGGCGCCGGTACCAGCGGGCGATGGCCTGCCGCAGTTCCGGCAGTCCCTCCGTCTCCGGGTAGCGGTGGTTGGCCGGGTCGCGGGATGCCTCCACGAGGGCGTCCAGGATATGGGGCGGTGTGGGCAGGTCGGGGTCGCCGATGGCGAAGGAGACGACGCGGATGCCCTGGGCCCTCTTCTCGGCTATTTTGCGGCTGATCTCCACGAACAGGTAGGGCGGCAGCTTCTCCAGGCGGCGCGAGAGCCTCAAGGGCGTCCTCCCTCAGGCGATGATGGGGTTTTCCCGGGCCAGGAAGATGGCCGAGCGCTCCAGGTCGATGAAGTTCTTCTCGTCCTCCAGCAGCTCGCGGGCGGCCCGGCGGCCTTCGTCGGTGCGGCTGGCTGCCAAGAAGTCCTCCAGGCTGTCCCACCACAGCTCGGCCACGCCGTCGAACGGTTCGACAGCGTTGCCGCGCTGCCGGCCCAGGGCCTGGTTGATGGGGTCGTCCAGGGCATGCACCTGCACGTAGCGGCGGACCCGCAGGGCCTCGGCGTTCTTGTGGACGAGGGGCCCGTGCACCTCGCGCCAGTAGCGCTGGAACTCGGCCAGGGACATGCCCTCTTTGCGCCTCAGGCAGTAGACGAGCTTGATCACCGGCTACCTCCTTCCCTCGCTCGGCCCCGGGGCGCGGCGCCCCCGAGCCAACTGCCTTCGAAGGCCCATTCGGCAGGGCCGCTCAGGTACGCTTCTCCCTTTCCGTCCCACTCGATGGTGAGGGTGCCGCCCGGCAGGCTCACTTCTACGCGGTCGCCGGCCCGGCCATGCAGGCGGGCGGCAACCACGGCGGCGGTAGCGCCAGAGCCGCAGGCCAGGGTAGGGCCGGCGCCCCTCTCCCAGACCCTCAGCTCCATGTGCCCGGCGTCAAGGACCCGCGCCACGCCGAAGTTGACCCGCTGCGGGAAAAGGGGATGGCGCTCCACCGTCGGGCCCACGGTGTCCAGGGGAAACGCCTGCACCGGCGACTCGACGAAATGGACGGCATGAGGGTTGCCCAGGGAGAGGCAGGTGAGCAACAGGCGTTCGCCCTCGACCTCCAGGGGCAGGTCCAGCACCGGCGCCGGCCCCTCGACGGCCACCGGCACTTCGGCCGGGGCGAACCGGGGCACGCCCATGCCCACGCGCACCCGCCGCACCTGCCCGCCGACCATCTCCACCCAGGCGGGCAGGATGCCCGCCAGGGCCTCTACCATGATGCGCCCCCCGCGGGGACGGGCGAGGCCCATCTCCACGGCGTACTTTACGAGGCAGCGGATGCCGTTGCCGCACATCTCGGCCTCGGAACCGTCGGGGTTGAAGATGCGCATGCGCACGTCGGCACGCGCCGAAGGCATGACCAGGATGACGCCGTCGGCGCCGATGCCATAGTGGCGGTCGCACAGGCTGCGGGCAAGGCCGGGCCAATCGCGGGCGTCTTCGTCTGCCTCCAGCAGCACGAAATCGTTGCCCGTGCCGTGCATCTTTACGAAGCGCATGGCATGGCCTCCTGCCGCGCCCGCAGGAGCTCCTCCGTCAGGGCCGCCGCCCGCTCGACCAGGGCCGGATCGTCGGCCCGCAGCCAGCGGATGCGTCGGTCGCTACGGCGGAACCAGTTCTCCTGGTGACGGACGAGCCGGTGGGTGCCCGTCCTGATGCGCTCCACGGCCTCCGCCAGCGAGATCTCGCCCTGCAGGTGCTGGCACACTTCCTTATAGCCGATGCTGCTCATGGCGGGTAGCCCTGGCGAGTAGCCGGCGGCCAGGAGCCGGCGCACCTCCTCCACCAGGCCGCGGCGCACCATCTCCTCCACCCTCTGGTCGGTGCGGCGGTACAGCTCGGGCCTGGGCAGCCAGAGGCCGATGACCAGACAGGGGACGGAAGGCCCGGCCCGTTGGCGCTGTTCCGAGAAAGGGCGGCCCGTAGCCTCCATGACCTCCAGGGCGCGGACGACCCGCCTCAGGTTGCGGGGATCGATGAAGGCGGCCGCCTGGGGGTCGCGCTGGGTCAGCTCGCGGTACAGGGAGTCGACGCCCTCGCGGCGGGCCCGCTCCTCCAGGAGTCGGCGCAACTCGGGGCGGGGCGGAACCCTGGGGACAGTCCACCCTTCCAGCAGCGCCCACACGTACTGGCCGGTGCCTCCCACGAGCAGGGGCAGCCTCCCCCGGCACCAGATGTCTTCCAGGGCCCGGCGCGCCAGCTCCAGCCAGCGCCCCAGGCTGAAGGGCTCGTCGGGCCGGGCGATGTCGAACAGGTGGTGGGGGACCTGGGCGCGCTCCTCGGGCGAGGGCTTGGCAGTGCCGATATCCATGCCCACGTAGACCTGGCGGGAGTCGGCGTTGACCACCTCGCCGTCGAAGCGGCGGGCGAGGGCGATGGCGAGAGCGCTTTTGCCCGTGCCGGTGGGGCCGACAATGGCCACCAGCCTGCGCTGGGCGTCCCCTGCCCTAGCTGCCATGGCCGAGGGGCACCTCTATGGCCACGTCCATGTCGCGATAGTAGCGCTCGAACTCGCGGGCCGTGTAGCGGGCCTTGAACCGCTCGATGACGTCCTGCACCACGCCGGGTTCCCTGCGCACCGTCGCCCTCGTGTCGAGGGACTGGCCGCCCGCCTCTACCCGCAGCGTGGGGTTGGCCTCCAGGTTGCGGAACCAGGGGCTGCGCGAGCCCCGAATGGGCAGGAGCCACAGGGCCGGGGGCTGCTCGTCCAGGACGAACCATACCGGCAGGGAGATGTCGCGGCCGCTGCTGCGGCCCTTGACGGTGATGCTCACCTCCCTGCTCTTGCGCAGGGACTCCAGCAGGGCCTCCGTGGCCACAGCGCCTCACCTCCCACCCTTGCCCGCCCGCGCCGTCGCCTGCACTATCTGGACGAAGGCATCGGCCTTGAGGCTCGCCCCGCCCACCAGCGCGCCGTCAACCCCCGGGCGGGTGACGAACTCGGCGATGTTGGCGGGGCTGACGCTGCCGCCGTAGAGGATGCGGGTCTGCTCCGCCGTCTGGTCTCCCAGGTATCTGGCGACGAGCTCCCGCACGAAGGCTATGGCCTCCTCCGCCTGATGGCCGGTGGCAGCCACGCCGGTGCCGATGGCCCACACAGGCTCGTAGGCCACCACCAGGCCGTCGGCGCGGCCGAGGCCCTCCAGGGCGGAACGCAACTGCCGCTCCAGCACGGCGTGGGTATGGCCGCGGGCCCGCTCCTGCGACGTCTCGCCCACGCAGAGGATGGGCATGAGGCCCTGGGCCAGGGCCGCCTCCAGCTTGCGACGGACGGCGTCGTCGGACTCGCCGAACACGTGCCTCCGCTCCGAATGGCCGATGATGACGTACTGCACGGCCTCGGCCAGCATGGCCGGGCCCACCTCGCCGGTGGCGGCCACGTCGTCCTCCCAGTGGGTGTCCTGGGCGCCGATACGTATGTCGGAGCCGGCGAGGACGTCCCGCACCGGCAGTATGTGGAGGAAGGTCGGGCAGACGGCCACCTCCACTCCGTCCAGGCCCTGCAGCTTCTCGCGCAGGGAAGAAGCGAGGGCGCGAGCGCTGTCCAGGCGCAGGTGACACTTCCAGTTGCCGGCGACGAGGGGAAGGCGCATCTCAGGCACCGTATTTCTTCAGCCGGCGGGCATGGGCCAGGGCGAGGGGCATCACATCTACGGCCGGGAAGGTGCCCAGGATGCCCCGCTGGAGGGCCACTTCGTTGAAGGCGTCGCACTCGTCGGCCCGGGCCCAGCGGGCCCGCATCATGAAGGGCACGGGGTGCCAGGAATGACCGGCCATAACGGCCGGGGTCGAGTGGTCGCCGGTGACGATCAGCACATCCGGGTCCAGCTCCACCAGCGCAGGGATGGCCCGGTCGGCGGCCTCGATGGCCTCCACCTTGCGATCGAAGTCGCCGTCCTCGCCGGCAGTGTCGGTGGCCTTGTAGTGGACGAAGAAGTAGTCGTAGCGTTCCCAGTGCTCCCGCACCGAGGCCACAGCGTCCTCCAGCCGCGGCCCCGAGGGCAGGGGATGCATTCCCACCAGCTTGCCCAGGCCGCGGTACATGGGATAGTAGGCCACGGCGGCCGCCCGCAGCCGGAACACCTCCTGGACGGTGGGCCAGTGGGGGCGCACGGCAAAGCCCCGCAGGAGGAGCATGTTGGCGGGCGCCTCGTCGCGCAGGCGCCGGGCCGCCTCCTCCACGAAGCGGGCCACCAGCCCGGCGGTGCGCTCCCCTTCGGGGGCGGTGGCGGTGGCAGGGAGGGGCGGCACGCCTTCGCGTTGTGGGTCGGTGTCCGCCACCCGGTCCGAAAGGCCCTGGCCGCGGAAGACCACCAGGAAACGGTGCTCCCGCACGGGCTCCACCAGCACCTGCACGCCATCGACCTGGATGCCCTGCAGCTTGGCCACCAGCCGGGTGCAGCGCTCGGAGTCGATGCGCCCCGCCCGCCGGTCAGTGACGATGCCCCTGTCGTCCACAGTGCAGAAGTTGCCGCGGGCGGCCACATCGCCTGGCTGCAGGTCGAAATCGATGCCCAGGGCCTCCAGCACGCCCCGGCCCACCTGGAAGCGGACGGGGTCGTAGCCGAACAGGGCCAGGTGGCCGGGACCGCTGCCCGGGGTGATGCCCGGGGCCACGGGGACGGTCAGACCGCACATGCTCTCCCGGGCGAGCTTGTCCAGGTTGGGGGTGTAGGCCGCTTCCAGCTCCGTTCGTCCTGTCTCCGGGTGCGGGAGGCCCCCCAGGCCGTCCATGACCAGCAGCACGATCTTGGAATCGGCCTCGACGCTCAGCTCGCGCGCTAGCTCCAGGTCCATCGTCAGCACCAATTATCGGGCATGGGCGGCCGGGGTCGCTAGGGGCGGCCGGCCAGCGTTGCCCCTGGTTCGTTGAGCCGCATGATGGACGCCCAGTCATCGTCGCCCCAGCCGCAGGACAGGGCGGTGAGGAGGCGGTCGCGCACCAGGCTGGCGACGGGAAGGGCCAGGGCCTTCTCCTCGCCCGCCTGCAGGGCCAGCTTAACGTCTTTCAGGCCATGACGGAGCTTGAAGCCCGCTGGCTGGAACCGGCCCTCCAGGGCGATGCGGCCATAATTGGCGTAGATGGGGGAGCGGAAGACCCGCTCGGCCACTACCTCCATGAACAGTCTGGGATCCACATCGTGCCGGCGCACCAGGGCGATAGCCTCGCCCACGGCCTCGATAGCGGCGGAGATGAGCATGTTGCCGGCGATCTTTACCAGGTGGGCGGCGGCCGGGTCGGGGCCGGCATCGGTGAACCCGGCCCCCATGGCCTCCAACAGCGGTCGACAGCGCTCTATGTGCTCGGGGGCGCCGCTGGCTACGATCCACATGGAACGGGCGGCTGCGGCGTCGGGCCGGCCGAACACGGGCGCGCCCACGTAGCCCTGGCCCCGCTGAGCATGGGCCTGGGCCGCCCGGCGAGCGGTGGCCACGCCGATGGTGCTCATGGACAGGTGCACGGCGCCCGCGGGCATTGCTTCCAGTATGCCCTCGGGGCCAAAGACCACCTGCTCGAGGGCCGCGTCGTCCGAGAGCATGGTCACCACCACCTCCGCGTCCTTGGCCGCTTCGGCCGGGGACGATGCCACCTCGGCCCCCTCCCTGGCCAGCTCGTGGGCGCGGGCGGCGGTACGGTTGTAGGCGCGCACCTGGTGGCCCGCCGCCAGCACATTGCGGGCCATGGGCATCCCCATGTTGCCCAGACCGATGAAGCCGACTTTCATGCCGCGACCCTCCTTGGGGCTTTACCCTCTTCAGGCGTCTGCCAGGACGGCAATCCCCGGCAACTCCTTGCCCTCCAGGAACTCCAACGTGGCTCCCCCGCCGGTGGAGACGTGGGTGAAGCTGTCGACGAGGCCCAGGGCCTCCACCACCGCTGCCGTCTCACCTCCGCCCACGATGGTGACCGCCCCCTTCAGGCCGGCGATGATTTTCGCCAGCCGCCGCGAGCCGCGGGCGAAGGGCTCTATTTCCATGATGCCCACGGGCCCGTTCCAGACGACGGTCCGGCAGTCCTCCAGGGCGCGGGCGAACACGTCCAGGGTCGTATCGCCGATGTCGACGATGTGCCAGCCCGCTGGCACCTCCCGTACGGACACGCGGCGAGTGCCGGCATCGGCGGCCACCCGGTCGGCGACGATGACGTCGCTGGGGAGGAGCAGCCGGACACCCCGCTCCCGCGCCTCGGCCATGAGCCGCCGCGCCTCCTCCAGGTAGTCGTCTTCCACCAGCGAGTCGCCCACCGGGAAGCCCTCGGCCTTGAGGAAAGTGTTGGCCATGCCACCGCCCAGCAGCAGACGGTCGGCCCGCTGCAGCAGGTTGTGCAGGACTCCGATCTTGGTGCTGATCTTGGCCCCGCCGATGACGGCGGCGAAGGGGCGCTCCGGCTCCAGAGCTCGCGACAGGTTGGCTATCTCCCGCTCCATGAGCAGCCCCGCCACCGCCGGCAGGTAGGCGGCGACCCCTGCCGTGGAGGCGTGGGCGCGGTGGGCGGCGGCGAAGGCGTCGTTGACGAACACGTCGGCCAGGCGGGCCAGGGCGCGGGCGAACTCGGGGTCGTTCTTCTCCTCCTCGGGGTGAAAGCGGACGTTCTCCAGCAGGAGCACGTCGCCCGGCCCCAGGGACGCCACCATGGCCTCTGTCTCGGGGCCGACGCAGTCGGGGGCGAGGGGCACATGGCGGCCCAGCAGTTCCGACAGTCGTCGGGCCACGGGCGCCAGGCTCAGGGACTCGTCGCGGCCCTTGGGCCGCCCCAGGTGAGAACAGAGGACGATGCGCGCCCCCTGCTCCTGCAGGTAAGCGATCGTGGGCAGGGAGGCCCGGATGCGAGCATCGTCCAGGACGCGGGCGGTCTGGGTCTCCAGGGGTACGTTGAAGTCCACTCGCACCAGCACTCGTTTGCCGCGCACGTCTATGTCGCGGACGGTCTTCTTGGCCACGTTCGCCTCCGTCTCGGGGTGTCGGGGAGCATCAGGGAGCGAGGGTGAGATGGGACTCCAGGTGCTTCTCCACCTGCGGCCGGTCCCAGGGCATGGGATGGTACTCGCCCCGCAACCACAGCTGGAGCTGGTCGGCGTAGTGGCGGCTGGCCGGGTTGCCCGACTGGCCTCCAGGCAGCACGCCCAGGCTGCGGTTGAAGTCGGCCAGGTCGACGATCATGCGCCAGGAGGCGGCGAAGCTCACCACCTCGTAGCCGTCATAGGGGAGGAAGGCGGCCTGGGCCACGGTGTTGGCGTCGCCACCCACCGGGTACGGGCCGCGGTTGAAGATGGGCGCCAGCGCCCGCACCTGGCCCAGGGGGTGCCGGAGGACGAGGCGGTGGAGCCGGCCCCACTGCCAGCGGGTCATATCGTCGCCCAGGCGGCGGCGCAGGTCACGGACCGCCTCCACCAGAGCCTGTTCGGCCACCTCGCGCCAGGTGCGGCCGGGGAACCAGTCGGGTCGCTCCTCCATCTTTCGCTGCAGCCACGAGGCGGCGTCGATGAAGAAGTGGCCGGCGTCGCGCAAGGGGTGCACCGGCCGGCCCAGGAGAAAGTCGGCCATGGCCCCCACCTTCTCCTCCAGCGCCCTCTTGACCAAGTTGACGAAAAACGACTCGACGATGGCCGCAGCGATGCTCTCCGGGTGGAGGGTGCCGTCCCAGGCGCCGACGAAGGTCTGAGCGCGCCGCGCCCACGAGTCCCTGGGCTCCAGGGAGAGGATAAGCCGGGCGAGCCACTCACCCGGCAGCGAGTAGAGGTCGGTCTGCAGGGCCTTGAAGTCCTCGACCGACAGGGCCTCCTTGGCGGTGAGCCCCTGCACGATGCGCTCGATGCGAGGGCTGTCCACGTATTCGGCGCTGAGAAAGTGGGGGTAGTCGTCGTCCACCACCTTGTTGTTTGCTGTGGCCAGCCAGTGGGTGGGCGGGTTGAGGGCGAACGGGAGCTCCTCGAACGGCAGGAACCCTTCCCATTCGTACTCGCCGCTCCAGCCCGGCACCGGCGCCAGGCCCATGCCGTTCCTGCGCACTGGCACCAGCCCGGCCATCTGGTAGCCGATGTTGCCGTCGACGTCGGCGTATACGAAGTTCAGGGTGCTGGCCAGCCACCCGCGCAGGGCGTTGCGGAACTGGTCCCAGTTTTCGGCCTGCATGATGGCCACCAGGCTGCCCGCGAAGTCGCGCTCCTCCAGGCATACGGTGCGCAGGGCCAGGGCGCGCTCCTCGCCTGGCAGGCAGGGGCTGATGATGGGCCCGTGGCGGGTGACGACCACCTCCTCCACCACGGGCTCCTCGCGCCCCCGCACCCGGATCTCCTCCCTAACCACCTCCCCCTGCTCCCAGCGTCCCTGGTACTGGTAGCGGTACGGGTTCGACTGGTCCAGGCGCTCTATGTACAGGTCGTCCTGGTCCACCATAGCGGCGGTGACTCCCCAGGCGATGCGGTGGTTGTGCCCGATGATGATGCCCGGCAGGCCGGCCAGGCACACGCCGGCAGCCCTGAGGCCCGGGGCCTCCAGATGGGCCTCGTACCAGATACACGGCAGGCCCAGCGGCAGGTGAGGGTCGTTGGCCAGCAGCGGTCGGCCGGTGACGGACTTGCTGCCGTCCACGACCCAGTTGTTGCTCAGGCCGCCGCGGGTGGCGGCCAGGGCGAGCTGGCGGAACTCCTGGCGAAGGTCGGGGCCGGCCCCGCGGGACGTGGCCCCCGGCGGCAGCACCAGGGGCTTGCCGAGAGGATACTGCGGCTCCAGTTCGGCCAGCACATCGGGGCCGTAGCGGTCCATCAGCCAGGCGCGGAGCACCTCCCTGTCCCAGTTGCCGGAAAGGGTCCAGGCGATGAATCGGCCCACGGCGAGAGAGTCGGACACCTGCCACGGCTGGGGACGGTAGCGCAGTATCATGCATTCCACGGGCAGGGGGCCGGACGAGAGCCAGGCGTTGACACCGGCGGCGAAGGCCTCCAGCGCCTCCCTCGCCTCCGGCTGCAGCCGGTCGACGTCGCGCCGGGCCACCCGCCCGAGGCCTACGCGGCGCGTGAGACGGTCATAGGCGAGGGCCTCCTCGCCCAGCACTTCGGCCAGGCAGCCGGTGGCGAGCCGGCGGTGGAAGTCCAGTTGCCAGAGGCGGTCCTGGGCCTGCACATAGCCCAGGGCGAAGAACAGGTCCCACAGGTTGCGGGCATAGATGTGGGGCACGCCCCAGCGGTCGCGCAGCACCTCCACTTCCTCGCGCAGGCCCACCAGCCGCAGCCGACGCCTGCTGGGCCCGGGCCGTCCCCGCAGGGCGCGGTAGACCAGAGCCGCCGCCCCCAGGCCGACGGCCGCTGCCAGGGCAGCGCCCCTCACGCCCCGCAGCGAGGACATCGGCCCTCCCGCTGACTACGGCCCGGGGGGTTTACTGCTAACGAGTATTGGTCGTTGACAGGTTCGCGTCGCGGGGCTAGCATGGGAACCAAACGACCTGCCATGTCCCAGGACGGCCCTCCCTCCAGCCACCGCCTCGCCACGTCCGATGACGTGGAGGTCTCTGCCTACCTCGAGATCGCCCGCGAGCGAGAGGGACAGGCACCTGCCCCGGAGCCGCCAGCGGCGCGATCCCGCCCGGAGGCGGTGGTCGTCCTGGACTTCGGCTCCCAGTATAGCATGCTCATCGCCCGCAGGGTGCGAGAGTGCAACGTCTACTGCGAGCTGGTGCCACCCAGCGCCACCTGGGAGGAGGTGGCCCGCCTCTCGCCGCGCGGCTTCATCCTCTCCGGCGGCCCCGCCTCCGTCTACGAGCCGGGGGCGCCCGCCGCCCCCGATTACGTCTTCACCTCGGGGCTGCCGGTGCTGGGCATCTGCTACGGCATGCAGCTCCTGGCCCACCAGCTGGGCGGGCGCGTGGCGCCATCGGAGCGGCGCGAGTATGGCCTCTCGGTGCTGCAGGTGGACGACGGGGCCTCGCCCCTCTTCGCCGGGCTGCCCCGCTCTTTCCCTGTCTGGATGTCCCACGGGGATCAGGTGACGGAGCTGCCGCCGGGCTTCCGCGCCCTGGCGCACTCGGACAACTCGCCGGTGGCAGTGATGGCCGACGACTCGCGCCTGTTCGGTCTCCAGTTTCACCCCGAGGTGGCCCACACGCCCCTGGGGAAGGAGATCATCCGCAACTTCCTGTACCGGGTGTGTGGCTGTCGGGGCGACTGGACGCCGGGGAGCTTCATCGCCGAAGCGGTGGAGCGCATACGGGAGACGGTGGGCAAGAGCCGCGTCCTCTGCGCCCTCTCGGGCGGTGTGGACTCGGCGGTGACGGCCGCCCTGGTCCACCGGGCGGTGGGCGAAAAGCTCACCTGCATCTTCGTCAACAACGGCCTCTTGCGAAAGGAGGAGCCGGAGCGGGTGCAGGACACCTTCCGCCGGCACCTGGGCATACCGCTCGTGTATGTGGACGCCACCAGGACCTTCCTGGAGCGCCTGCGGAGGGTGACCGACCCGGAGGAGAAGCGCAAGGTCATCGGCGAGACGTTCATCCGGGTGTTCGAGGCCGAAGCAGGCAAGCTGGGCGAGTTCGAGTTCATCGCCCAGGGCACCACCTACCCCGACGTCATCGAGAGCGCCGCCGGCTCGGGCACCGCCGCCAAGATCAAGACCCACCACAATGTGGGCGGCCTGCCCAAGGAGATGAGCTTCCGCCTGCTGGAGCCCCTGCGCTACCTCTTCAAGGACGAGGTGAGGCGGGTGGGGCTGGAGCTGGGCCTGCCCGAGGAGATGGTCTACCGCCAGCCCTTCCCCGGCCCCGGGCTGGCCATCCGCGTCATCGGCGAGGTGACCGAGGAGAAGCTGGAGCTGCTGCGCGCCTGCGACTGGATCGTGATGGACGAGATAAAGCGGGCGGGCCTCTACCGCCAGCTCTGGCAGTCCTTCGCCGTGCTGACCGACACACGCTCGGTGGGGGTCATGGGCGACTACCGCACCTACGGCTATGTGGTGGCGGTGCGGGCGGTGATGGCCGAGGACGCCATGACGGCCGACTGGGCGCGCCTGCCATATGACGTGCTGGCGCGCATCTCGTCCCGTATCGTCAACGAGGTGCCGGGCGTGAACCGCGTCGTCTACGACATCACCTCCAAGCCCCCCGGCACCATTGAGTGGGAGTGAGAAGCGCCGCCCGCGATCTGGCGGGGCCTGAGGTTGCGTCGCGAAGCTGGCTGAGGCCGGTGGCTCGCGCCCCGGCCCTCGAGTGACTGGGCATGCACTCCTTCTCGCCCTCTTCCCTCCCCGGCGTGGTGGTGCGGCCCATGTTCGGGGCCAGGTGCTTCCTGGCGCCCAACGGCCGCATGTTCGCCTTCGTCGATGACGACCGCCTCTTCCTGCGGCTGAGCGGGCCCGAGTACGAGCGCCTGCTGGCCGCGGGCGGCGAGCCTTTTATGCTCCGGCCGGGCGTGCCCTTCGGGCGGTGGGCCTCCGTACCGCCGGACCTGGACGAGGCCACCGCCATGGCCCTGGCCCAGGCAGCCTACCGGGCCGTTATGGACGAGGGGGCCCGTCCCCGTGCCCGCAGGCGTCGCCGGCGCCTACAATAGGCCTAGGAGGTGGAACCGTGGCCGTCGTCAACAATGTGGACGTGGACGCCGTCGCGCGCGAGGCGGAGGCCATCGCTGGGGACCCCGCCCGCGGCCGGCGCGTCAACCGTGGCGAACTGGAGTGGAACTCTGACCCCTCGGGCCCGCAGATGACCGTCTCGGCCAAGTTCGAGAACGGGGAGCTGAAGCTGGAGCTGGACTCGCCCACCTTCATGGGTGGCAAGGGCTCCCGACCGGGGCCGCTGCACCTGTGCGTGCTGGGGCTCCTCTCCTGCTTCACCGCCACCTTCGTCACTGCCGCCTCGGCGCGGGGCATCCAGCTACGCCGCCTGCGGGCCACGGGCGAATGCCAGCTCGACCTGGGCCGTGCCTTCGGCGTCTCCGAGGCGCCCACGGTACAGGGCGTGACGTTCAGCATCGAGGCCGACACCGATGCCCCGCCCGAGGAGCTGGAGGCGGCCCGGCAGGAGGCCCTGGCCCGCTGCCCGGCCGTATTCGCCCTGAGCAACCCCATCCCGGTCACGGCGGAGGTGCGCAAGGCGTCATGAGGCGGGTCATGGTGGTGGGCGGCGGCGGCCGCGAGCACGCCATCGCCTGGAAGCTGCGCCAGTCGCCCAGGCTGGGAGAGCTCTTCGTGGCCCCGGGCAACGCCGGCACCGCCGCCATAGCTGCCAACCTGGACGTGAAGGCCGGCGACATCGATGGGCTGGTGGCGGCGGCCAGGGAGCATCGCGTCGAGCTGGTGGTGGTGGGCCCGGAGGAGCCCCTGGCTCGGGGGCTGGCCGACCGCCTGGAGGCCGAGGGTATCGCCGTCTTCGGGCCGCGACAGGCGGGGGCGCGCATCGAGGCGTCCAAGGCCTGGGCGCGGGAGCTGGTCGCCCGCTACGGCATACCCCACCCCACCTTCGCCGTGTTCGATTCGCGCACCGATGCCCGCGACTACGTGCAGTCGCTGCGGGAGCCGCCAGTGGTCAAGGCCGATGGCCTGGCCGGTGGCAAGGGCGCGTTCGTCTGCGAGTCCAAGGAGGAAGCGCTGGAGGTCATAGACCGGCTGATGGTGGAGGAGGCCCTGGGCCCGGCCGGCCGCACGGTGGTGGTGGAGGAGAAGCTGGCCGGGCGGGAGGTCTCGGCCCACGCCTTCACCGATGGCCGCACGGTGGTGCCCATGCCCTTCGCCTGCGACTACAAGCGAGCGCTGGACGGCGACCGCGGCCCCAACACCGGCGGCATGGGGGCCTACAGCCCTGCCCTCTGGCTGGACGAGCCCACCGAGCGCTTCGTCCACCAGCAGATAACCGAGGCGACGGTGCGCGCCCTGGCCGCCGAGGGGATAGACTACCGCGGCGTCCTCTACCCGGGCCTGATGGTCACCGAGCAGGGGCCGCTGGTGCTGGAGTTCAACTGTCGCTTCGGCGACCCGGAGACACAGGTGCTGCTGCCGCGATTGAAGAGCGACCTGCTGGAGATCGCCTGGGCGGTGGCCAACGGCCGCCTGCACGAGGTGGCGGTGGAGTGGTCCACCGACGCCTGCGTGGGGGTGGTGATAGCCTCCGGCGGCTACCCCGACGAGTACCGCACCGGCTACCCCATCTACGGCCTGGGCGCGGTCGAGGAGGACGTGCTGGTCTTCCACGCCGGCACCGCCCTGGGGGACGACGGCACGGTAGTGACGGCGGGCGGCCGGGTGCTGACGGTGGTGGCCCTGGCGCCGACGCTGACGGAAGCGCGGGCCAAGGCCTACCGGGCCGTCCAGCACATCCACTTCACCCGCGCCCACTACCGCCGCGACATCGCCGCCCCCGCCCAGGATGCCAAGGTGCAGTAAGCGCCCGCCGGTCGTGACCCTGCGCCCGGGCGTCGTTAGAATCGGCCTTAGCAGCGGCGCCGCCCCCGCCGGCGGGCTGCCTTGTAGCGGAGCCGTTGCGGAGTTGCCGCTCCGTCTTCGGTTACGTGAGCGCGAGGCAGCAGTGGCGGACGCGCAGGGTACGAGCGGAACCAGGAGGAGCAGCGCATGGCCAAGGTAGCGATCGTAGTTGGCTCCCAGTCGGACCTGCCCCAGGTGGAGGAAGCCCAGAAGACTCTCGAACGCCTGGGCATCGAGTGCGAGGTGCATGTCATGTCGGCCCACCGCACCCCCGAGAAGGTGCGCCAGTTCGCCCAGGGGGCCCGCGAGCGGGGCATCGGCGTTATCATCGCCGCCGCCGGCATGGCCGCCCACCTGCCCGGGGTGGTGGCCGCCTGGACCACGCTCCCAGTCATCGGCATACCCTTGGCGCGGTCGGCCCTGCAGGGGCTGGACTCCCTGCTCTCCATCGTCCAGATGCCCCCGGGCGTGCCGGTGGCCTGCGTGGGGATAGACGGCGCCCGCAATGCCGCCCTACTGGCCGGCGCTATCCTGTCCCTGAGCGACGAGGGGGTGCGAGAGGCGGTAGAAGGGTACCGGCGCGAGCTGGCCGGCGGCTAGCTCGCCTTGACCGCCTCGACGCAGCGGCGCTACCATTCCCTCTGGAGTGGGCGGTTAGCTCAGAGGGTAGAGCGCAGCGTTGACATCGCTGAGGTCAGAGGTTCGAGTCCTCTACCGCCCACCAGCCAGCGAGTGAGCGTGTCGGGCCAGGGCCGGGCCCCTGGCCCGCAGAGTCTACAGGCCGGGAATCGGGGTACGACGGTGACCGGGCCCGTGGAGCCCCCCAGCGTCCGGCTGCTGCGCCTCTGGCTGGTCGGCGTGCCGCTGGCTATGCTGGTGGCGGCATTAGCCTTTGCCGGTGTGGCCGCCGCTCAGGGCCGCTGGCCGCTCATGGCCGTGTTGCTGGCGCTGGCCGCCCTGGGGCTGGCCCTGGCAGTAGTGCAGGGACGCCTGTTGCGGCGGGCCCTCCGACACTAGCCCCGCGCCGATAGCCGTCATGTCCGGGAAGCTGAGCGAGCTGCCCAAGGAGGAGCGCCTCTATCGCATGCGGCACTCGGCCGCCCACATCATGGCCGAGGCGGTGCTGAAGCTCTTCCCCGGGGCCAAGCTGGGCATAGGCCCGCCCATCGACACCGGCTTCTACTACGACTTCGACCTGCCGCGGCCGCTGACGCCCGAAGACCTGCCCCGCATCGAGGAGCTGATGCGGGAGCGCATAGCCTCCGATGTCCCCTTCGTCCACGACGAGATATCGAAGGAGGAGGCGCGCCGCCTGTTCGCCGACCAGACCTACAAACTGGAGCTCATCGAGGAGATCGAGGGCGACAGCGTCAGCCTCTACCGCCACGCCGACTTCGTCGACCTGTGCCAGGGGCCGCACGTGGAGCGCACGGGCCAGGTGCCCCCCTTCAAGCTGTTGTCGGTGGCAGGTGCCTACTGGCGAGGCGATGAGCGGCGTCCCATGCTCCAGCGCATCTACGGCGCCCTGTTCGAGACCGAGGAGGAACTGCAGGAATACCTGCACCGGCTGGAGGAGGCCCAGCGCCGCGACCACCGCCGCCTGGGGCGGGAGCTGGACCTGTTCAGCTTCCACGAGGAGTACGGCCCCGGCCTGGTCTACTGGCATCCCAAGGGCGCGCGCGTGCGGGCCATCATCGAGGACTTCTGGCGGCGGGAGCACTTCCGCCGGGGCTACGACCTGGTCTATACCCCCCACATCGGCCGGGCGACCCTGTGGCAGACGTCGGGCCACCTGGACTTCTACGCCGAGAACATGTACTCGCCCATGGACGTGGACGGACAGGACTACTATCTGAAGCCTATGAACTGCCCCTTCCACATCCAGATCTACAAGTCGCGAGTGCGCAGCTACCGGGAGCTGCCTATCCGCCTGGCCGAGCTGGGCACCGTATACCGTTACGAGCGCTCAGGGGTGCTGCACGGCCTCATGCGGGTGAGGGGCTTCACCCAGGACGACGCGCACATCTTCTGCCGGCCTGACCAGGTGCAGGAGGAGATCGAAAGCTGCCTTGACTTTATGCTGCTCTTCTTCGACGCCTTCGGATTCCGCGAGTTCAGGGTCTACCTGTCCACCCGCGACGCCGAAGGGAAGTATGCCGGCTCCCTGGAGGACTGGCAGATGGCCGAGTCCACCCTGCGCCGGGCGGTGGAAGACCGGGGCCTGCCCTACGAGGTGGATGAGGGCGGGGCCGTCTTCTACGGCCCGAAGATCGACGTGAAGCTGGTGGACGCCATCGGCCGCGAATGGCAGTGCACTACCGTCCAGTTCGACTTCAACCTTCCCGAGCGCTTCGACATGACCTACGTGGCCGCCGACGGCTCCCGCCAGCGTCCTTACATGGTCCATCGGGCCATGCTGGGCTCCATGGAGCGGTTCATGGGCGTCCTCATCGAGCACTACGCTGGGGCCTTTCCCGTGTGGCTGGCGCCGGTGCAGGCGGTGGTGATACCCATCGCCGACCGTCACCTCGGCCACGCCGAGGCCGTGGCCAGGCGCCTGCGCGAGGCCGACCTGCGGGTGGAGGTGGACGACCGCCAGGAACGGATGCAGGCGAAGATCCGCGACGCCCAGCTCCAGAAGGTGCCGTACATGCTCATCGTGGGCGACCGCGAAGTGCAGGCGGGGGGAGTGGCCGTGCGCCTGCGTTCGGGCGAAGACCTGGGCACCGTTCCCCTGGACGAGATAGCCTCCCGCCTGGCGGCCGAGTCCCGCCCCGCAACTGGCTGAGACCCTCGGCCTCGCTCCTGCCGTAGCACGACGGTCCCCTCTCTGTCGTTTCGAGGGCAGGGACGTGCCCGCGAGCAAAGGGGAAGGCGTCGTGAGGGTGGCGGGGGTGCCCTTGCTGCCACGCCTAGCATAGGCGAAACTTGAAGAGCGAATAGAAGGACTGCATGTTCCGCAAGCTGCTGGTGGCCAACCGGGGCGAGATCGCCCTGCGGGTGGTGCGGGCCTGCCGCGAACTGGGCATCCGCGCCGTGGCCGTCTATTCGGAGGCTGACCGCAACGACCTGCACGTACGCCACGCCGATGAGGCCTATTGCATCGGTCCGCCGCCGGCCCGAGAGAGCTATCTGAACATCCGCCGCATCATCGAGGTGGCCAAGAAGGCGAGGGTGGATGCCGTCCATCCCGGCTACGGCTTTCTGGCCGAGAACGCCGACTTCGCCCAGGCCTGCCTCGACAACGGCATCATCTTCGTGGGGCCGCCGCCGGAAGTCATTCGCTCCATGGGCGACAAGCTGAGGGCGCGCCACATCATGCAGGAGGCAGGGGTGCCGGTGGTGCCGGGCACCCAGGAGCTCTCGGACCAGGCGGAGGCGGCCGAGGCAGCCACCCGCATCGGCTTCCCCATTTTGGTGAAGGCGGCGGCAGGCGGCGGTGGGCGGGGTATGCGCACCGTCTTTCGCGCCGAGGAGCTGCCCGCTGCCCTGGAGCGGGCGCGCCGTGAGGCGGCGTCCGCCTTCGGCAGCGGCGTGGTATACCTGGAGAAGTATCTGGAGCCGGTGCGGCACATCGAGGTGCAGGTCATCGCTGACGCCTACGGCAACGTGGTGGTGCTGGGCGAGCGCGAGTGCTCCATCCAGCGTCGGCACCAGAAGATCATCGAAGAGGCGCCCTCTACGGCAGTCGACGACGCGCTCCGGGAGCGCCTGATGGAGCTGGCCCGCCGGGCCGTGACCCACGTAGGCTACCGTAGCGTGGGTACCCTGGAGTTCCTCCTGGACAGGGAAGGGAGCATCAACTTCCTGGAGATGAACACGCGTCTACAGGTGGAGCACCCCGTCACCGAGATGGTGACCGGTGTGGACCTGGTGGCCGACCAGATCCTGGTGGCGGCTGGCGAGCGGCTGTCCTACCGGCAGGAGGACATCCGGCTGCGGGGATGGGCCATCGAGTGCCGCATCACCGCCGAAGACCCCTTCCAGAACTTCCTGCCCTCGGTGGGCACCGTGACCTTCGTCAGCGTCCCGGGCGGCCCGGGCGTGCGGGTGGACAGCGCCCTGTACGATGGCATGGAGGTCACCTACTATTACGACCCCCTCATCGCCAAGCTCGTCACGTGGGGACGCGACCGTCGGCAGGCCATCGCCCGCATGAGGCGGGCCCTGCGCGAGTTCAAGATCGTGGGCATCAGCACCAATATCCCCTTCCACCTGCAGGTGCTGGAGGACCCCCGGTTCGTCTCCGGGCGACTGGACACCCGGTATGTCGAGAAGCACTATCGGCCTCGGGCAGAGCGGGGGGCAGAGGAGGCGGCGGCCGTCGTGCTGGCTGCCCTGCTAGCGCACCAGCGGCGTGCCCGGCCCCGCACTACCCCTCTGGCGGGCGATAGCCCCTGGCGGCTGGGCGGGCGACTGGCGCAGCGGGGCCCCGGCGCGGGCATTCCCGTGGAGAGGGCGCTGTGGCGGAGAGGTACCTAGTCAGGTTGGGCAGCGACCTCCACGAGGTGGAGGTGGAAGAAGGGCCCGGAGGCCTGCGCGTGGTCCTGGACGGCCGCTCGCACCGGGTGCGGCTGGAGCAGGTGGGCCATGGCGGCGTTCCCCTCTACCTGCTGGAAGTGGACGGGCACCCGTTCGAGGCCTTCGCCGAACCCAGGGCGGGAGGCTACGAGATCACCATCGGCTTTCGTCGCTACGCAGTGCACGTGCAGTCGGGGCGGGCGGGCAGGGCGCCCGCGCCGGTTGTCGAGGCGGCCGGGTGGCAGCCCGCTGCCGGAGGGGGCTGGCTGGTGGTCTCGCCCATGAGCGGCGTTGTCCAGGAAGTGCAGGTGGCGCCCGGCCAGACGGTGGGCGAGGGCGATGTCCTGCTGGTCATCGAGTCCATGAAGATGAACAACGAGCTGCGCGCCCAGCACGGTGGCACCGTCCGCGAGGTGTATGTCGCGCCCGGGCAGCGGGTCGAGCCGGGCGAGTCGCTCCTGCTGCTGGCAGACTGAGCAGCCCGCCCCCCGGCGGCGCGCCTCGCGTTGACCCTCTCGCGGACGAGAAGTAAAATGCAAAACGCCGCAACCGTGCAAGGGCCCCGGTCGACCCGGGGCCCTTGTTGGCAGGCGGGGCGAACCATGGCCACCGTCCAGGAGCTGCCCAAGGCCTACGAGCCCTCCCGGCACGAGCCGTCCATCTACGAGATGTGGGAGCGGGGGGGATACTTCCAGCCCAGGGGTGATCCCGCCAAGCCCCCATTCTGCATCGTCATGCCGCCGCCCAACGTCACGGGTGCCCTGCACATGGGCCATGCCCTCACCGCCACCCTGGAGGACACCCTGGTGCGCTGGCACCGCATGAAGGGCGAGCCGACCCTGTGGCTACCGGGCGTTGACCACGCCGGCATCGCCACCCAGAACGTGGTGGAGCGGGAGCTGGCCAAGGAGGGCCTTACCCGTCACGACATCGGGCGGGAGGCGTTCCTCGAGCGCACCTGGCAATGGGCGCAGAAGACGCGGGCCACCATCACCGACCAGCACCGGCGCCTGGGCGCCTCCTGCGACTGGACGCGCGAGCGCTTCACTCTGGACGAGGGGCCCTCGCGGGCGGTGCGCACAACCTTCGTCCGCCTCTACCACGACGGCCTCATCTACCGGGGGGAGCGCATCATCAACTGGTGCCCGCGGTGCCGCACGGCCCTGTCCGACCTGGAGGTTGAGCACCAGGAGCACGATGGCCACCTGTGGTACGTGCGCTACCCACTGTTGGACGACGCGGGACGCCCCACTGGCGAGCACATCGTAGTGGCCACCACCCGTCCGGAGACTATCGTGGCCGACGTGGCCGTAGCCGTGAACCCCCAGGTGGAGCGCTGGCGGGGCATGGTGGGCCGCCGGGCGCTGGTGCCGGTGGTGGAGCGGCCGGTGCCCATCATCGCCGACGAGGCAGTGGATCCCAGGTTCGGCACGGGCGCTCTGAAGATAACGCCCGGGCACGATGTGCTGGACTTCGAGATCGGCGAGCGGCACGGCCTGCCGACCATCGTCTCCATCGGGCCCGACGGCCGCATGAACGAGCACGCCGGCCCCTTCCAGGGCATGGACCGGTTCGAGGCTCGCCAGGCTATGGCCCGCCACCTGGAATCGCAGGGGCTGCTGGAGCGCGAGGAGCCCCACCGCCACAGCATGGGCCACTGCCAGCGCTGCGGCACCATCGTGGAGCCCATCGCCAGCGAGCAGTGGTTCGTGCGCATGAGGCCCCTGGCCGAGCCGGCCATACGCGTGGTGAAGGAAGGCAGGGTCCGCATCGTGCCCCGTCGCTTCACCCGCGTCTACCTCCACTGGATGGAGAACATCCGCGACTGGTGCATCTCGCGGCAGCTCTGGTGGGGCCACCGCATACCGGCGTGGTATTGCCGGTCTTGCGGCGGGGTGATGGTGCCGCCGCGGGAAGAGCCCATGCGCGACCCCGAGCGGTGCCAGTCTTGCGGCTCGTCCGACCTGCGCCAGGACGAAGACGTGCTCGACACCTGGTTCTCGTCAGCCCTCTGGCCCCATTCCACGCTGGGCTGGCCCGACGACACCGAGGACTTCCGTCGCTTCTATCCCACCTCGGTGCTGGAAACAGGCTACGACATCCTCTTCTTCTGGGTGGCCCGGATGATCATGATGGGCCTCTATAACACGGGGCAGGTGCCCTTCTACTACGTCTATCTGCACGGCCTGGTGCGGGACCCCCAGGGCCGCAAGATGACCAAGAGCCTGGGCAACGTCGTCGACCCGCTGGAGGCCATCGGCCATTACGGGTGCGACGCCCTGCGTTACGTGCTGGCCACGGGAGCCGCGCCCGGCAACGACATGCGCCTGTCGGCGGAGAAGCTGGAAGGGGGACGCAACTTCGCCAACAAGATCTGGAACGCGGGCCGCTTCGTGGTCCAGGCCCTGGCCGAGCATTTGGCGCCCGGCGAGAAGGTGGAGGCGCCTTCCGGGCGGCGGCGCCGCACCCTCCCCCTGGAGGACAGGTGGCTGCTCTCGCGCCTGCACCACACCATCGACCGGGTGGAGCGGCTGCTGTGCCAGTTCCAGATCGGCGAGGCGGGCAAGCGCCTGCACGAGTTTTTCTGGGGGGAGCTGTGCGACTGGTACCTGGAGATGGCCAAGGTGCGCCTGCGCCAGGGCGACAGAGACGTGCTTTCGGTGCTGGCCTACGCCCTGGACATCTCCCTGCGCTTGCTGCATCCCATCATGCCCTTCGTGACCGAGGCCCTGTGGCAGCGCCTGCAGCCCTATCTGGCGTGGGCCGAATCGGAGGCCCTTATCGCCGCCCCCTGGCCGCGGGCCCGGCGCTCCTGGCTCGACCCCGAGGCCGAGCGCCAGATGGGCCTGGTCATGGGCGTGGTGAGGGCCATACGCAACCTGCGGGCTGAGTGGCGGGTGGAGCCGGGGCGATGGGTGGAAGCCTACGTGGCCAGCCCCGAGGCGGCGGTGCTAGCCGCCGTGGCCCCGGCCATGGAGGTGCTGGCCCGCGCACGGCCGCTCCACATCTCCGTCGACGCCTCGTCCCATCCTGCCCGGGAGGTGGCCACCGCCGTCCTCACCGGTGCACAGGTGGCCCTGCCCCTTGCTGGGCTGGTGGAGGTGGAGCGGGAGCGGGAGCGGCTCCTGCGCCAGCTACGAGAGGCGGAGGCGGAGGTCGAAGGCCTGCGCCAGCGCCTCTCCCGGTCCGAGTTCCGTACCCGGGCCCCGGCAGCGGTGGTGGCGCGAGAGGAGGAGCGGCTGGCGGCGGCCCAGCAGCGCCTGGAAGGGCTACGGCGCAGGCTGCAGTCCCTCGGCTGAACATTTGGAAAGCCTTTCCTTCTTTTATTGACGGTATAGGTGGTGGGGGGTATGCTTGTGGTGAGAGGAACAATCGGATAGCATAAGGGGCCGAGACAGCAGTGCCGGACGTTCAAGGCCTATTCGAGCAGTACACAGCGGTCCTCATCGCCACCATCCTCGGCTTCGCGCTGGTGGCCGGCGCCCTCATAGGCAATCTGATCCTGTCCCCTCGGCAGCGCACCCGTCCCAAGGGCCTCAGCTACGAGTGCGGCATGCTGCCCATCGGGCGGGGGCGCTTTCAGATCCACTTCCGGTACTATCTGTTCGCCATCCTGTTCCTGATCTTCGACATCGAGGCCGTATTCCTGTTCCCGTGGGCCCTGAGCTTCCTGGATATCGGGGCTATGGCCTTTTACGAGATGCTGGTGTTCATCATCATCCTCGGTTTCGGGCTGCTGTACGCCTGGCGCAAAGGCGCACTGCAGTGGAGGTAGGTGGACGAAATGGCCGAACGCAGGCCCGTGCGAGTGTACGAGGTGCGCGACGACCCGCCAGGGGCGCGGTCGGACGTGGTGCCGCCGGAGGTGGTGCACGAGGTCAAGTCCCTGACGCCCGCTCCGGAGGTGCACTCGCGGCCCAAGGCCCTGTACCGCCAGCTCCTGCCGGGCATCATCCAGGTGCCTGCCGACTGGCTCATCGCCTGGGGCCGCAAGAACTCCCTGTGGCCCCTGACCTTCGGGCTGGCCTGCTGCGCCATCGAGATGATCGCGACCTACATGGCCCGGCACGACCTGGACCGCTTCGGCATCATCCCCTGGCCGTCGCCACGGCAGAGCGACGTGATGATCGTGTCGGGGACCGTGACCAAGAAGATGGCCCCGGCGGTGAAGCTGCTCTACGAGCAGATGCCCAACCCCAAGTGGGTCATCTCCATGGGCGCCTGCGCCACCAATGGCGGGCCCTATACGCGCTACGACCGTGTGCTGCAGGGGGTGGACAAGATCATCCCCGTGGACGTGTACGTGCCCGGATGTCCGCCCCGGCCCGAGGCGTTGATGGACGCCTTCCTCGCCCTGCAGAAGAAGATCATGGAGGAACGGGGCAAGATCGGCCGCTAGCGCTATGAGCGACGGCACCACCACCGGCCAGTCCCTCCCTCCCGTGCTGGAGCGACTGCGGGAGGCGGTGCCGGATATCTCTTTCGAGTACGTCCCGACGCCCCTGGATCCGGCGGTGGTGGTCTCCCGTGACGAGCTGCTGCGTTTCATGACTGCCCTCAAGGAGGACGAGCGGCTGGCGTTCGACTACCTGCGCTGCCTGTCGGGGGTGGACTACATCGACGAGCTGGAGGTGGTGTACCACCTCCGCTCCTTCCGCCACGGCCACACGCTGGCTGTGAAGGTGAAGATGCCGGCCGACGATCCCCACGTGCCTAGCGTGGCCCATATCTGGCGGGCCGCCGACTGGCACGAGCGAGAGACGTGGGAGATGTTCGGCATCGTCTTCGAGGGGCACCCCGACCTGCGCCCGCTCCTGACCGAGGAGGGGCTGGGCTATTACCCCCTGCGCAAGAGCCACCCCCTGGCCGAGATAGAGGACTGGCAGGAGAGCCTCCTGGAGCGGGTGGAGAAGCTGGCAGCGGCTGCCGCCCCCGCCGGCGCCCCCGAGGCCGCCGTGGACGAAAAGGCCCAGAAGGTGGCCATGGCCCAGAAGAAGGCGGAGGTCATCAAGAAGGCGCGGGAAGAGGCCCGCGCCAAGGGCCTGCCGCCGGAGGAGGAGCGTAAATACGTCCAGGAGGCCATCAAGCGCTTCGAGGAAGAGATGGCCAAAGAGACGGCGGCGCCCGCCCCGGCAGCGGCCCGGCCGGCCGCCGGCGACGAGCGCGCTCAAAAGGTGGCCATGGCCCAGAAGAAGGCGGAGGTCATCAAGAAGGCGCGGGAAGAGGCCCGCGCCAAGGGCCTCTCGGGGGAGGAAGAGCGCCAGTATGTGCAGCAGGCGGTGAAGCGCTTCGAGGAGGAGATGGCCGGCGCGGCGGCGCCACCGGCGCCCCAGCCCCAGCGCCCCGCTGCCGAGGGCAAGGCCCCCCTGAGCGCCGCCGACAAGGCTGCCCGCATCGCCCTGGCCCAGAAGAAGGCCGAGGTCATCAAGAAAGCGCGGGAGGAAGCGCGGGCCAAGGGGCTCTCGGGCGAGGAAGAGCGCCAGTACGTCCAGGAGGCGCTTCGCCGCCTGGAGCAAGAAGGCGAAGGAGGCTAGCGGCCCGCCATGGCCAGGCCAGGCGCTGAACACAGGCACGACCTGGAGACCATAGACCTCTACATCAATGTGGGTCCTCAGCACCCGGCCACCCACGGCGTCTTCCGCATGATCCTGACCGTCAACGGCGAGCTGGTAGAGGACTGCGAGCCGGTGCTGGGCTACATGCACCGCGGCAACGAGAAACTGCCCGAGAACTGCGACTACCGCCAGGCCATCGGCTACCATGACCGCACCGACTACCTGGCCCAGTTCAACACCGAGTGGACCTACTGCCTGGCGGTGGAAAAGCTCATGGGCCTGGAGGTGCCCGAGCGGGCCGAGTACATCCGCGTCATCCTGGGCGAGCTGAACCGGGTGGCCAGCCACCTGATGTGGGCGGGCGCCTTCGGCACCGACGTGGGCTTCTTCGGCACCCCCTTCATGTACGCCTTTCGCGAGCGGGAGGTGATCCAGGACTTCTTCGAGGCCGTCACTGGCGAGCGCATGATGTACAACTACTTCCGGCCCGGCGGCGTGGCCTGGGACGTGCCCGACGACTTCCAGGAGCACGCGCGGTACGTCATCGACCACGTGCGGCGGGGCATCGATGACCTGGACGCCCTCATGACCGACAACGAGGTGTTCCTGGCCCGTTGCCGTGGCCTTTCGCCCGTGACGCCGGAACAGGCCATCAACTGGGGCCTGTCGGGGCCGATGCTCCGGGCCTGCGGCGTCAAGCACGACCTGCGCCGCGCCGAGCCGTATTCCATCTACGACCGCTTCGATTTCGAGATCCCTGTGGGCACCGAGGGCGATGTCTACGACCGCTACCTGGTGCGCATGGAGGAGATGCGCCAGTCCCTGCGCATCGTGGAGCAGGCCCTGAAGCAGATGCCCAAGAACGGGCCCATCATGGCCTCGGGACTGAAGCGGGTGCTGCGGCCGCCGCCCGGGGAGGTGTACGCCCGCACCGAGTCGCCGCGGGGCGAGTACGGCGTCTACATCGTGTCCCGTGGCGGCGACAAACCCTGGCGCCACAAGGTGCGGGGGGCCTCCTTCTGCAACCTGTCGCCCTTGCGGGAGATGGTGGTGGGCAACTACGTGGCCGATGCCATCATCATCCTCGGGTCGATAGACATCGTGCTGTGCGAGGTGGACCGGTGATCGGCAACAACCCGTGGCTGGACGGCCTCCTGCGTCTGCTGGTCATCGCCCTGGCCATACCGCTGAGCGTCATTGTCCTCAACTACGTGGAGCGGAAGGTCATCGGGCGGGTGCAGAACCGGCTGGGGCCCATGCGGGTAGGGCCGTACGGCACGCTGCAGGCGGTGGCCGACACCATCAAGCTGCTGACCAAGGAGGACGTGCGCCCCCACAGCGCCGACCGCTGGACGTTCGAACTGGCGCCTTACGTGGTGGTGGTGCCGACGGTGGTGGCCCTGGTGACCCTCCCCATCACCGACGACCTGTTCGTGCGCAACCTGGCCCTGGGCCTGTTCTTCATCCTGGCCGTCTCCACGTTGTCCATTGTCGGCCTGGTGATGGCGGGCTGGGGCTCCGACAACAAGTACGCCATCCTGGGGGCCATGCGTTCGGCTGCCCAGCTCATCAGCTACGAGATACCGCTGGTGATGGCGGCGGTGGCGGTGGCCATGGTGGCCCACACGCCCGACGGCCGCGGCACCCTGGACTTGGTGCAGATCGTGGACGGACAGGGGCGAGTGCCCTACATTGTCTGGCAGTCGCTGGCCTTTTTCATCTTCGTCGTGGCCGCGCTGGCCGAGCTGTATCGCCAGCCGTTCGACATACCAGTGGCCGAGTCGGAGGTGGTGGGCGGGCCCTTCGTGGAATACTCGGGCATGCGCTGGGCCATGTTCATGATGGGCGAGTACGTCAACCTGGTGCTGTTGTCCATACTGGCCTCGCTGGTGTTCCTGGGCGGCTGGAACTGGCCGCTGGGCAACGAGGTGGGGCCGGCCCTGCAGGTGCCCCTCATTCTCATCAAGACGTCGCTCCTGATCCTGTTCTTCATGTGGGCGAGGGCCATCCTGCCTCGGCTGCGCATCGACCAGCTCATGGCCTATTCCTGGCAGGTGTTGCTGCCTCTGGCCTTCTATCAGATCATCGTCAACGGCCTGGTGCTGGTCTACGACTGGCCCGACGTGGTGCTGGGTATCCTGTCCGGCGCCGGAACCGTGGCCGCCATGTTCCTGACTTATCGGATGGTGCGGCGGCCCGTGCCTGTCCGGCGGCCAGCGCCGGTGGCCGCGGGTGCCGCGAGAGAGGTGAGCGTATAACATGCTCGGCATACTGAAGACCATCGCCGCCACCTTCGGCATTGCCGCCCGGAAGCCGGTGACGGTGCAGTACCCCACCGAGCGCAAGCAGTTGCCGCACCGGTCGAGGGGGTTCCCCACGCTACTTTGGGACTTCGAGCACGACGAGCCCTTCTGCACCGGCTGTCAGGTGTGCGCGCGCTACTGCCCCACCGACTGTATGACGGTGACCATGAAGGACAACCCCAAGTACGCCGAGGGGAAGAGCCCGCGCAAGAAGATCGTGGACACCTTTTACATCGACTACGCCCGCTGCATGCGCTGCGACATCTGTGTGGAGGTCTGCAACTTCGACGCTATCGTCATGGACAACACCTGGCGCAGCGTAGAGATGTCCCGTTTCGACCGCCAGGACCTGGTCATGGACTTGGACGCCCTGCTGAGGCCCTCCAAGACGGGCCTGCTCAAGAACCCGTTCCGCGACCCGATGGGCGTGGCCCACAGCGGCTGGGTGCCCAAGACCGAGGGGGCCGAAGGGGGCAGCGAGGAAGAGTAGCTACCGCAGTTGGAGGTAGTCGGGTATAGAGCCTTAGATTGGGTGGCGCTATGATGGGCCGGGGGGACTTCCCCCGGCGCCTCATGATAGCGCCCCAGAGCGAAAGGGGATGACGCTCGAAGAGGGGATCTTCTACGTCGTCGCGGCGGTGACCGTGCTGGGCGGTCTGGGGGTGGTGCTGGCCCGCAACGTGGTCTACGCCGCCCTGTTCCTCATCGTCGCGCTGTTGGGCGTCGCCGGCGTCTTCCTCCTCCTGGCGGCCGAGTTCCTGGCCATCGTGCAGGTGCTCATCTATGGCGCCGCTGTCACCATTCTCATCCTGTTCGTGCTGATGCTCACCCGGGCGCGGGACGTGCCGCAGGCGGTGGACGGGCCCCAGAAGCCCTTCGCCTTCGTCCTGGGCAGCGCGCTGCTGGGCCTGCTGGTGACGGCCATCGTGACCACCGACTGGGCAGCCCTGGGGGCGACCGAGCAGATAACCCTCGTGCCGGCGCGGGAGCTGGGGCGCTCGCTGTTCCGCAACTGGTCGGTGCCCTTCGAGGTGGCCTCGCTGGTGCTGATCGTGGCCCTGGTGGGGGCTGTCATCCTGGCCCGTATGGAGGAAGAGGAAGAATGATCCCTATCCAGCACTTTCTGGTGTTGGGGGCCATTCTGTTCGCTCTGGGCGTGTATGGCGTCCTGGCCCGGCGCAGCGCCGTCCTCATCCTCATGTCGGTGGAGCTGATGCTGCAGGCGGTGAGCATCAACTTCATCGCCTTCGCCGCCTACCTGGCGCCACAGGAGTTCCGCGGCCTCATCTTCGCCATCTTCGTCATCACCATCGCCGCGGCCGAGGTAGGGCTGGCCCTGGCCATCATCCTGCGCCTGTTCCGCAACCGGGCAACCGCTAACGTCGACGAGGTGGACACGCTGCGATGGTAGGGATGGAGCACGCCTGGCTCCTGCCGACGCTGCCCTTCGGGGCCTTCGTGGTGCTGCTACTGCTGGGCCCGTACCTGCCCCGACGGGGCGACTGGCTGGCCATCGGCGCGGTGGCAGCCAGCTTCGTGCTCTTCGCCTTCATGCTGGCAGACCTGCTGGGGGCGCTGGACGAGGGCCACTTCGAGGGGGTGTCCTCGGGTATCGACTGGCTGCGCTTCGGCACCTTCCATGTGACGCTGGGCTTCCTGTTCGACCAGCTGGCGGCGGTGATGCTGGCGGTGGTCACCTTCGTGGGGACGCTGATCTTCATCTACTCGACGGGCTACATGAAGGGTGACCCCCGCTACGGCTGGTTCTTCGCCGCCATGAGCCTGTTCGTGGCCTCCATGGTCACGCTGGTGCTGGCCGACAACCTGCTGCTGCTGTACGCCGCCTGGGAAGGGGTCGGCTTCTGCTCCTACTTGCTGATCGGATTCTGGCACGAGCGGCGCTCGGCAGCCGAGGCGGCCAAGAAGGCGTTCATCACCACCCGCATCGGTGATGTGGGGTTCCTTATCGGTATAGTGCTGCTCTGGCGGGAAGCGGGGACCTTCAACATTCGCGAGATATTCGAGTTCGCCGAGGCGGGAGGCTACAGCCGAGAGTACCTGACCCTGGCGGTGCTGCTGCTCTTCGCCGGGGCGGTGGGCAAGTCGGCCCAGTTCCCGCTGCACGTCTGGCTCCCCGACGCCATGGAGGGGCCCACACCGGTCTCGGCGCTCATCCACGCCGCCACCATGGTGGTGGCTGGGGTGTACATGGTGGCCCGGACCATGCCCCTGTTCGACCTGGCCGACCCGATAGCCCTCAACGTGGTGACGTCCCTGGCCCTGGTGACCATCCTCATGTCGGCCACGATGGGCCTCGTGGCCACGGACATCAAGCGGGTGGTGGCCTACTCGACCCTCAACAGCCTGGGCCTGATGATGGTGGCCCTGGGCTCGCGGGACGTAACGGCGGCCATGTTCTACCTGTTCGTGCATGGGTTCTTCAAGGCGCTGCTGTTTATGGCCGCGGGCAACGTCATCCACGGCACCGACCGGCAGGAGGTGACCCAGCTCGGCGGTCTGGCAGCGAAGATGCCCCAGACGGCGGCTGCCTTCGCCGTAGGGGCCCTCTCCATGGCCGCGCTCATCCCCTTCTCGGGGTTCTGGGCCAAGGACGCCATCCTGCACGGGGTCAGCACCCATCAGAACGCCCTGGTGACGGCCCTGGTGGCCTTCAGCGCCTTCCTGAGCGCCGTTTACATGGGGCGGCTGTACATCCTCACTTTCACCGGCCGGCCACGGGACCATCACGCCTACGAGCACGCCCATGAGGCGCCGCCGAACATGCTGCTGCCGGTGCTGGTGCTGGCGGCCATATCGGTGGTGGCGGGCTTCTGGGCGTTCGACGCCGTGGGCGAGGCGCTGGGCTTTCCGGGGAGCATCGGCAAGTTCGTGTTCTTCGAGGAGCCGGAGGAGCTGAAGTTCCCATCGGCCATAGCTGTGGCCTCCATCGTGTCGGTAGTGGTAGGGCTGGCGGTGGCAGGCTGGGCCTGGTGGGGAGAGGCGCGGCCGGCCCGGGTGCTGGGCGAGCGCTTCCGCCCCATCTATCAGCTCCTCTGGCACAAGTACTACGTCGACGAGGCGTACCAGTGGGTCATTGACCGTATCGTCCTGGCCCTGGGACGGGTGATCGCCTGGTTCGACCGGGTGGTGGTCAACGACACGGGAGTGGACGGGACGGCGGGGCTGGCCTTCTTCACCGGCTTCGAGCTCAAGTTCTTGCAGACGGGACGCCTGCCCAACTATGCCCTGGCCATAGCGGCCGGTGCGCTCATCGCGGCGGCTGTCCTTCTGGCCGTGAGGGTCTAGCGATATGGAGTGGGCCGTTTTCGCCACCATAGCTGTGCCGGTGGGCACCTGCCTGCTGCTCATGCTCATTCCCTACCGCCACGACGAGCAGGTGCGGTACCTGCCGGTGCCCAAGCTGGGGCCGCTGCCGGACCGGCTGCCACTGTCGGGCCGGTACCTGGTGCGGTACCTGTGCCTCTTGTCGGGGACGGCGCTCTTCGCCCTCTCCCTCGCCATCTTCGTCGCCTATCAGTTCGAGGACGGCGGTTACCGGTACGACCTGCGCCTGGACTGGCTGCGGGACGTGGCCTTCCTGGGCGACAGGGGAATCAGCTTCCACCTGGCGGTGGATGGCATCACGGCGCCGCTGATCCTGCTCACGGGCATCGTCATTTTCACGGGCGTGTTCATCTCCTGGAACATCGACTACCGGAACAAGGACTATTTCGTGCTGCTGTTCCTGCTGGTGTCGGGGGTATATGGCGTCTTCGCCAGCCTGGACCTGTTCTGGTTCTTCTTCTGGTACGAGGTGGCGGTGCTGCCCATGTACTTCCTCATCGCCATCTGGGGGGCTAGCACCAACTTTGGCAACTTCGTCCGTACCAAGGAGTACGGGGCGCTGAAGCTGGTGCTGTACCTGGTGGCGGGCAGCGTGCTCATCTTCATAGGCATCTTCGCTACCTTCGTGGAGGCGGGGCTCGGCACCTTCGACCTGCCGGCCCTGCAGGCGGTGGCCTACGACGAGACCTTCCAGAAGATCTTCTTCCCGTTCTTCATGCTCGGGTTCGGGGTGCTGGCGGGCCTGTGGCCCTTCCACACCTGGTCGCCCGATGGGCACGTGGCGGCGCCGACGGCAGTGAGCATGCTCCATGCCGGGGTGCTGATGAAGCTGGGGGCCTTCGGCATCTTGCGGGTGGGTATGGCCCTGATGCCCGAGGGCGCTCACTTCTGGGCGCCAGTGATGATGACGCTGGGGGTGACCGGCGCCCTTTACGGTGCCGTGTCGGCCCTTGCCCAGACCGACCTGAAGTACATGGTGGGCTATTCCAGCGTCAGCCACATGGGCTACGTGATCATGGGCCTGGCCAGCATGCACGAGATCGGCATCAACGGGGCGGTGCTGCAGATGTTCGCCCACGGGGTGATGACCGCCCTGATGTTCACCAACGTGGGGGCGCTGTACGACCAGGCGCATGTGCGCGACATGACCATCTTCGGTGGCCTGGCCCAGAGGATGCCGCGCCACGCCGCCTACTGGGCGGCAGCGGGGCTGTCTTCCCTGGGCCTGCCCGGGCTGGCCGGGTTCGTGGCCGAGCTCCTCATCTTCGTGGGCGTGTTCAGGGCCGGGTATCCATGGGCGGGAGCCCTGGGCATCCTGGCGGCGGCCATCACGGCCACCTACATCCTGCGGATGCTGGCACGGGCCTACTTCGGGCCGTTCAACGAGCGCTGGAACTTCCTGAAGGAGATGCGGCCCGGTGAGCAGTTCGGCGGGGCAGTGCTGGTGTTCTTCCTGGCCTTTGCCGGCATGTGGCCGTTTCCCTTCCTGGAGCGCATCGCTGCATCGGTGAAGAACCTGCCGGGGATCTCGCAATGAGGCTGGACTGGTCGCTTCTGGCGCCGGAATACGTCCTGGCTGGCTGGGCCGCAATGCTGGTGCTGGTGGGCACCTTCTTCCCCAGGCTGCCCAAGACATGGCTGGGCTATCTGGGGGCGGCGGGCGCACTGGCTGCCGCCGGTACGTCCCTGATCTGGCTGAACGACGACGCTGCCTTCGGCAACCTGCTAGAGGTGGACAACTACACTACCTTCTTCCGGCTCCTTTTCCACGGCATCGCCTTCACTGTGTGCCTGGTCTCCGCCCGCTACGTGGGCGAGAGGCTGAAGAACGCCGGCGAGTACTACGGGCTGGTGCTTCTCTCTGCCCTGGGTGCCACGTACATGGCGGCGGCCCAGGAGCTCCTCTCGGCCTACATCGCCCTGGAGCTATCCAGCTTCAGCCTGTACGTGCTGGCCTCCTTCGCCCGCAACGAGATCCGCTCCAACGAGGGCGGCCTGAAGTATATGCTGCTGGGCGCCTTCTCTTCCGCCATCTTGCTGTACGGCCTCAGCATGATATATGCCGCCACTAAGACCACGCAGTACGACGGGATCCGCGAGGCGTTGAGCGGAGACCTGGAGGGGGCGCGGTCGGCGGTGCTGCTGGGGCTGGTGCTGCTGGTAGCCGGGCTGGGCTTCAAGGTAGCGGCGGTGCCCTTCCACATGTGGACGCCCGACGCCTACGAGGGGGCTCCCCTGCCGGTGACGGCCCTCATCTCGGCCCTGTCCAAGGCGGCGGGGTTCGCCCTGTTCATCAAGCTGTTCGTGCGCGGCCTCATGCCCCTGGCCGATGACTGGCAGCCGCTTCTGGCAGGCCTGGCTGCGGCGACCATGCTGCTGGGTAACCTGGTGGCCCTGCAGCAGCGCAATATCAAGCGGCTGCTGGCCTACTCCAGTATCGGACAGGTGGGGTACATACTGGCGGGGGTGGTGGCGCTCTCCCCCGACCGTCCGGATGCGGCCACCGCCATCCTCTTCCACCTGGCCGGCTACGTCATCAGCAACCTGGCGGCATTCGCCTGCGCCATCGTCTACTACAACTGGACGGGCAAAGAGGACATCTACGACTACCGGGGCCTGGCGGAGCGGGCGCCGTTCCTCGCCCTGGCCATGTCGGCCTCCCTGTTTTCCCTGGCAGGGATGCCGCTGTTCGCCGGCTTCGTGACCAAGTTCGTGCTCTTCCAGGCCATCGCCGAGGAAGGGTTCCTGTGGCTGGCCGGGGTGGGCGTCCTCACCAGCTTCATATCCCTGTACTACTACCTGATGGTGATGAAGCAGATGTGCCTGGGAGAGCCCGAGGAGCCTGGACGCTTCCCCACGCCGTGGCTGGAGTATGCAGCGGTGGCGGCGCTGCTGGTGGGGATCTTCCTGGTGGGCCTCGCCCCGCTGCCCCTGATGGAGGCGGCCGAGGACGCTGCCTCTCTGGTCTACCGCGAGCTGGGTACGGCCCTGGTGGCTGGCCGCTGAGGCCCTAGCTGACGGCCACCGCCTTCTTGGCAGCCTGTTCCGTTTCGAAGCCGCGCCGCAACCGGCCCAGTGCGCGGTAGATGATGACCCGTACGTGCACGTCGGAAAGGCCCAGCAGTTCCCCTATCTGCCGACTGTCCATGCCCCACTCGAAGCGCAGCGAGAGCACCTCCTGCTCGCGGGGGGAGAGGCGGGACAGGAGCCGCTTCAGCCGCGCCAGGTCTTCCTTATGCAGCACTACCTCTTCGGGGTCGGGGAGGGTGCCGTTCCCGTCCTGAGGGAGGTGGGCAGCTCTGTCCAGGGCGCGTTCCAGGGTGCGTGTCCGCCGGCGGTGGCTGGCCACCAGGTTCTTGGCGATGCGGAACAGCCAGCTGGCCAGGGCTTCCTCGTGCCGCAGGCGGTCCCAGTAGCGATAGGCACGGACGAAGGCCTCGGCCGTCAGGTCCTCGGCCACGTGCTGGTCGCGCGTGCGGGCGAGGATGAAACTGAAGATGCGCGGGTAGAACGCCTGAAAGGCGTCCGAAAAGGCGTTAGGTTGTTCCATATGGGTTCCCCCTCCCTCATGGGCCTGCAGGGTCTCCTGAGGACACCCCTGCCCATGCCTAAAGGCTAGGCCGGGCTGGCAAGAGAGGGATACTATCTTCCGGCCAGAAGCGACGGCACCGGGAGGGCAATCATATCAGCTACCAGCGGACAGTGGCCCCGACGAGTGATTGGCCTGAAGGCCAAAGGATGCTCCGTATGGACACCATGACGGCTATCTGCGCTGTCCAGGCGGACAGGTCTCACTCTTCGTCCTCGGTGAGGCCGGCGCGAGCAGCGAGTACTGCCGCCTGCGTGCGGTCGGAGACGCCCAGCTTGTCGATGATGCGGCGCACGACGTTCTTTACGGTCCCCAGGCTGTAATGGATCTGCTGGGCGATCTCCTTGTTGGTCAGGCCGCGGGCGATGAGCCGGAGCACCTCACGTTCTCGTGGTGACAGGGAGGCCACCGCCTGGGCCGCCTGGTCGGCGGGCTCGGCCTGGGGCTGGTGCTGGCGCACGAGCTGCGCGAGGAGGCCGGCCTCGATTATGGAGCCGCCGGCGCGGACGGTGCGGATAGCCTCCAGGTAGGCCTCGCGGGGCATGCCCTTGAGCACGTAGCCGGAGGCGCCCACCTCCAGGGCCCGCTCAAGGTATTCCCGGCTCTCGTAGCTGGTGACCATTATGACAGCGGTGCGGGGCAGCTCCTGCTTGATGGCGGCGGTGGCGGCAAAGCCGTCCATGTCGGGCAGGCGGATGTCCATGAGGATCACGTCCGGCCGCAGGCGGCGGGCCATTTCCACCGCCTCCTGGCCATCGGCGGCCTCGCCCACCACCTGGATGTCGCGCGCCTTGACCAGGGCCCGGAGTCCCTCCCGGACTACCGGGTGGTCATCGACGATGAGGATGCTGACGGGCCGTGCGCGACGAGTGGCTGTCCCCGTCTTGTCCTCTTGGCTCACCTGGGCCTCACCTCCGGCCGTACGGCCCCAACATTATAGCCCCCGATTAATAGAGGCGGGGGATGCCCGTCCCGTTACCGTCTACAGGATGGGCAGGTAGCGGCGCACCTCGTAATCGGTGACCTGACGACGGTACTCGCCCCATTCGATCTTCTTGTTCTGCACGAGGGTGTGGAAGACGTGCTCGCCCAGACAGCGGCGCAGCAGTTGGGAGCGCTCGGCAAGCTGAATGGCTTCCCACAGGGAGCCGGGCAGGTGGGTGATGCCCCGTTCCTCGCGCTCCTCGTCCGTCATTTCGTAGACGCTCTTGTCGGCGGGCGCAGGGCAAGGGTACTCCCTCTCGATGCCTTCCAGGCCGGCGGCCAACATGGCGGCGAAGGCCAGGTAAGGGTTGCAGGCCGGGTCGGGGGCGCGGTACTCGATGCGCACCGCCTGCTCCTTGCCCGCCTTCACCTCCGGCACCCGGATCAGGTCGGCCCGGTTGCGGAAGGACCAGGAGACGTAGACCGGCGCCTCGAAGCCCAGGGGCCCGCTGCCCCGCACCAGCCGCTTGTACGAGTTGACCCACTGGTTGGTAACGAGGGTGATCTCGGGCGCGTGGCGCAGCAGGCCGCCAATGTATGCCCTGGCCACCGCCGAGAGCCTTTGCGGGTCATTGGGGTCGTAGAAGGCGTTGCGCTCCCCCCGGAAGAGCGACTGGTTGATGTGCATGCCCGAGCCGTTCTCGTCGGACAGGGGCTTGGGCATGAAGGTGGCATACACACCGTGCTTCATGGCCACTTCCTTGACCACCAGGCGGGCGGTCATGACCGAATCGGCCATGGTGAGGGCATCGGCGTAGTGGAGGTCGATCTCGTGCTGGCTGGGGGCGCCCTCGTGGTGGCTGTGCTCCACGGCGATGCCCATCTCCTCCAGCATCAGCACCGTATCGCGCCGCAGGTCGGTGGCCTCGTCCAGGGGCGTGAGGTCGAAGTAGCCGCCGCGGTCCAGTACATTGGGGGCGTCGGGCCCCTGGAAGTAGAAGAACTCCAGCTCCGGCCCCACGTAGAAGGTGTAGCCCAGGTCGGCGGCCCGCTTGAGGTTACGCTTCAGTACGTAACGGGGGTCGCCCTCGAAGGGCTCGCCGCTGGGCAGGAGCACATCGCAGAAGAGGCGGGCAACACGCTTCTGCTGGGGGCGCCAGGGCAAGAGGGCGAAGGTGGTCGGGTCGGGCATGGCGATCATGTCCGACTCGTCGGCCCTGGCGAAGCCCTCGATCGATGAGCCGTCGAAGCTGACGCCATCCTCCAGGGCCTCGGGCAGCTCCTCGACGGTGATGTTGATGCTCTTGAGCTGGCCCAGGATGTCGGTGAACCAGAGGCGCACGAACTTGACGTCGTGCTGGCGGGCCATCTCCAGCACGTACTCGCGGGCCTCGTCCCGTTCCAGCATCCCCATCGACCTCCCTGGCGATTGTAAGGCAAAAGGGGCCGGGGCCCCAAGGCCTCCGGCCCCCCTAGCGTCGTCAGGACGCCGGGCCGGCCCTCAGACGTCGAAGTAGAGGTGGAACTCCCAGGGATGCGGCCGCAGGCGCACCTGATCGATCTCTTGCCGCTTGTACTCCACCCACACCTCCAGCACATCGCTGGTGAAGACGCCGCCCCGCAGCAGGAACTCGTGGTCTTCCTCCAGGGCCTGCAGCGCCTCCTCCAGGCTGCCCGGCACCTTGGGGATGGCCGCCTCCTCGGCGGGCGAGAGCTCGTAGCTGTTTTTGTCCAGGGGCGGGCCCGGGTCGATCTCGTTCTCGATGCCGTCCAGGCCGGCCATGAGCATAGCGGCGAAGGCCAGGTAGGGGTTGCAGGAGCCATCGGGCGGACGGAACTCGATGCGCTTGCTCTTGGGGTTAGTGGAGTAGACGGGTATGCGGACCGCCGCCGAGCGGTTGCGGGCGGAGTAGACCAGGTTCACCGGCGCCTCGTAGCCCGGGGTCAGCCGCTTGTAAGAATTGGTGGTGGGGGCGCAGAAGGCCATGAGCGCCCGGGCATGCTTGAGCAGCCCGCCGATGTAGTACCGGCAGAGCTTGCTGATAAGGGCATAGCCCTCGGGGTCGTAGAACAGGTTCTGGCCGTTCTTCCACAGGCTCTGGTGGGTGTGCATGCCCGAGCCGTTGTCGCCGAAGAGGGGCTTGGGCATGAAGGTGGCCACCTTGTTGTACTTGCGGGCGATGTTCTTGACCAGGTACTTGTACCACATGACCTTGTCGGCCATGTTCACCAGCGAGTCGAACTTCATGTCGATCTCGCACTGGCCGCCCGTGGCCACCTCGTGGTGGTGTACCTCCACCGGGATGCCGATGCTGCTCATGGTCAGGATCATCTCGCTGCGGATGTCCTGCAGGGAGTCGTGCGGGGGCACGGGGAAGTAGCCTTCCTTGAAGCGGGGCTTGTAGCCCAGGTTGGGGTGCTCCTCGCGGCCCGAGTTCCACTCACCCTCGATGGAGTCCACGTGATAGAAGCCGTAGTTCTCCCCCTGGTCGAAGCGGACGTCGTCGAAGATGAAGAACTCGCACTCGGGGCCCCAGTAGGAAATGTCGCCCACGCCACTCTTGCGCAGGAACTCTTCCGCCTTCTTGGCGATATGGCGCGGGTCGCGCGTGTAGGGCTCCTTGGTGAGGGGGTCGTAGACGTCGCAGATGATGGACAGGGTGGGGTGCTGGCAGATGGGGTCGATGCGCGCGGTGGACGGGTCGGGGAGCAGGATCATGTCCGATTCCTGGATCTTCTGGAAGCCACGGATGGAAGACCCGTCGAAGCCGATGCCGTCCACCCAGATGCTGGTGACGATGTCGTCCATCTCCGTCAGCTCGGCGACGGGGATGGAGAAGTGCTGCCAGAGGCCAGGCAGGTCGTTGAAGCGCAGGTCGACGATCTGGACATTGTGCTGGCGGATGAGCTGGTTTACGCGCTCCACCGCCTGCTGCAGGTCGCGCAGTTCCTCGGGGCTCAAGGCCTTCTACCTCCTGTCAGGCTCTCTTGCTGGGGCCTCGCCAATCATTGTAGGCCCGCCCGGGCCACCGTTGGCCCGGGCGGGTGTTAATTTCATGTTACGTTGGTGAGCGCCGTCACAGGGCGGCCTCGCCCCGCTCGCCGGTGCGGACGCGCATGGCGTCGGCGACGGGTATGAGGAAGATCTTGCCGTCGCCGATGTGGCCGGTGCGGGCGGCCTGGGCGATGAGCTGGACGACCTTCTCGGCGTCCTCGTCCCGGACCACCACCTCCAGCTTCACCTTGGGCAGCATATCCACCTCGTAGGTCTCGCCGCCGCGGCCGATGTGGACTACCCCCTTCTGCACGCCACGACCGGTGACGTTGACCACGTTCAGCCCCACGAAGCCCGCCGCCGCCAGGGCGTTCTTCACGTCGTTGAGCTTTTCCGGGCGAATGATGGCCTCCACCTTCTGCATCTGCGCTCCTCCTGTTGGCATGATGTCACCCCCATTATGGACTGGTGGAGGCCGCCTGGGATTCCCCCTGGGCCAGTTGGGGTCGTGGGGCCGGCTGGGCGGCGGGGGCGGGGCGCACGGCGTAGGCGGCGGCCGCTACGCCCACCTCTTCCAGCACGTAGGCGCGCTCACCGTGCTGGGCCACGTCCACGCCTACCACCTCCTCCTCCTCGGTCACCCGCAGGCCCATGACCAGGTCCAGGGCCTTCAGCACTAGGAAGGTGACGGTGAACGAGTATCCCCAGGTCGCCGCCACGCCGGCGAACTGGGCGAGGAGCTGCTCGGGCCGCCCGTCGATGAGGCCGCCAACGCCTCCCTGGAAGCCGGCAAGGCTGGTGACGGCGGCAGTGGCGAATATGCCGGTGGCGATGGCCCCCCAGGTGCCGCCCATGCCGTGCACCGCCCACACGTCCAGGGCATCGTCGAAGCCCAGGCGCGAGCGGAGGCGGGTGGCGCCGAAGCACAGCACTCCGGCCACGGCGCCGATGACGATGGCGGGCAGGATGTTCAGGTAGCCGTCGGTGGCCTCCCAGGCGCCGACGAAGCCGGCCGCGGGAGTAATGGCTACCAAGCCGGCAACGGCGCCCGAGGCAGCGCCCACCACGCTGGGCTTGCCGATCACCGCCCAGCTCGCCAGGGTCCAGGCGACGGCGCCAGCAGCGGCGGCGGTGTTCGTCTGGAGGAAGGCGTTGCTGGCCGCGCCGCCCGCGGCCAGGGCGCTACCGGCGTTGAAGCCGAACCACCCGAACCACAGCAGCCCCGCTCCCAGCACCACGAAGGGGATGTTATGGGGCTCCATGGGCTCTTTGCCGTAGCCCAGGCGGCGGCCGAAAAGCAGGGCCGCGGCCAGGGCAGCGACGCCGGAGTTGATGTGGACGACGGTGCCACCGGCGAAGTCGTAGGCGCCCAGCCCCCCCAGGGTGCCCAGCCAGCCGTCCTTGGCCCACACCCAGTGGGCGACCGGCGCATATACCAGCGTCATCCACAGGACAGTGAAGACGAGGAAGGTGCTGAACTTGGCCCGCTCGGCGAAGGCGCCCGTTATCAGGGCCGGCGTGATGATGGCGAACATCATCTGGAAGAGCATGTAGGCCTGGTGGGGCACGGTGGCGGCGTAGTCGGCGTTGGGCTCGGCCCCCACCAGCCGCATCCCGAACCAGGAGAGGTCACCGATGAAGCCGCCCTTGTCGGGCCCGAAGGCCAGGGAGTAGCCCCACAGCACCCAGACCAGGCTGGCCACTCCCATGATGATGAAGCTGTGCATGATGGTGGACAGGACGTTCTTGCTCCGCACCAGCCCCCCGTAGAAGAAGGCCAGGCCGGGGGTCATCAGCAGCACCAAGGCCGCCGAGACCAGGAGCCAGGCAGTATCGCCGCTGTCTATGGTCGGCTGTGGCATGGCACACCCTCCTGTTACTGTGTTCACATGCCAGTAAAGGGGAGGGCGGCCCCATGAGGGTTACGAGGCTATTACCAGGATGTTACAGGTCCGTTACGCGCTACTCGGCCGCAGGCCGGAAGCGGTAGCCGACGTTGCGGACCGTCTCGATGTAGGTGCGGTGGCCGGTCTCCAGCTTGGCCCGCAGACGTCGCACGTGCACGTCCACGGTGCGGGTGCCGCCGTAGAACTCGTATCCCCAGACCTTGTTCAGCAGCTCCTCGCGGCTGAAGACCCGCCCCGGGTTGGCGGCCAGGAAGCGCAGCAGCTCGTATTCCTTGTAGGTCAGGTGGACAGGCCGGCCGCCCACGAAGACCCTATAGCTGGCCAGGTCTATGACCAGGTCGCCCTGGCGGAGCAGGTGCCGGGCGTCGACCCGCGCCTTGCGCCACAGCGCCTGGCGAATGCGGGCCGTGATCTCGGCGGCAGTGGCCGTGCGCAGGGCGAAGTCGTCCAGGCCGATGGTAGGGTCGAGGGCTGCCAGCTGGTCGGGGGAGAGGAGAGCCAGGAAGGCTGTTTCCGTGCGGCTGGCGCGAGCGGCGAGGAACGAGGCCAGGTCGAAGCCCTCGCCCAGGCTGGGGAGGTCGAGGACGACCACGTCGGGGGAGGCGGCCAGGGCCTCCTCGAGGCCCTGGCCCTCGGGCGGTACGACCGCGGCAACGAAGCCTTCGGGCCGTAGGGCCTCGGCCAGGGCCTGCATGGGCCCCTGATCGCGGGAGACGATGAGCACTTGAAAAGGGGAGGCCATAGCTCCTTCTCGCCAGGTTCAAACAAGTATACCCCTACTTCCCGCCGAGGGCCAGGGCCGCCGGCGCGGCCCGTTGTCCATGTCGACCCGGACGTGGCGACCAAGGCGGCCGGCGTGCCATCTCGCGCTGCGGGAGCGAACCGTGGGCAGGAAGGAGGCCTGGCCGGCGGCGAGGAACGACAGGGGACCCGCAGCCGAACCATCCTGGCGCCGGCGGCCGGCGCAGTTACGACCGATGCCGTCGGGAGGAAGGGGTCAGCGCCTCAGGACCGTCTTCGCCGTGGGCGGGCTCGCAGGGGTCGGGCTGGGCCTGGCATGGTGGGGCTTGCGGCGGCCCGCCCCCTTCCCCGCCCCCGTGGGGCCTTCTCGCGACATGGGGACGGTGCCGCTGCCGGGCGATCTCCCCGTCCCTGTCCTGCGTTACTTGCGGGGAGTCTTGCCCGACCCGTCGCCGAGGCAGACGTCGGCTGCGGTGTGTGGCGTGGGCCGGATTCGCATCGGCCCCGTCTGGTTGCCGCTACGCTTTCGTTATTCGCTCCTGGCCGGCCAGGCCTATCGTCACGAGATGGAGGTCGTGTTGTGGGCGCGTCGGCTGCTCCGGGCACACGAACAGTTCCGACAAGGCCACGCCCGGCTCGAGCTCCCCTTCGGCACCGTGGCCGATTCGCGGCAGGTAGACTCGGCCGCTAACGTCGCCTTGTGGGGCGAGATGGTCTGGCTACCCGCCGTTTTCGTGACCGACCGGCGAGTGCGCTGGCAGGATGTGGGACAGGGGAAGGCCGCCCTCATTGTACCCTCTCCCGAGGGCGAGGACCGGCTGGAATTCGCTTTCGATGCCGAGTCGGGCCTGCCCACCGCTGTCGAGGCGCTCCGCTACCGACGGCCGAAAGACTCGGCCAAGGCACCGTGGCGGGTCGAGTTCCAGGCCTGGGGGACGTTCCGCGGCGTCCGGGCGCCGTCGCGGCTATCGGTACGGTGGCTCGACGAGGCCGGCCCCTGGCTGCGCGTGGAGGTGCACTCCGTGTCCCACAACGTGGATATCCCTGGGCTCGACTAGTCCGCCGCGGCAGAGATGCCGGCAGGTCCCAGCGCCCAGATACGCCCCACCGGCCCCACGTTGACCCACCCCCTGCCTGCCCCTAAGATGGGCAGAGGCCGACCACTACTGCCGCGGCGAGCGGATCCCTGACCGCCGTCCGGGCAGATCAGCGACGGGACTCCAGGAGGCAAGGTTTGCGCGTCCTCGTCACCGGCGGCGCTGGCTATGTGGGCTCGGTCCTGGTGCCTCTCCTCCTCGACCACGGCTACCAGGTGCGGGTGGTTGACTGGGGGATGTTCGGCCTGGAGCACGTGGACGCGAGGGCGGAACTGATCGAGGGTGACATCATCGACTTCCGCCCCGAGTGGCTGGAGGGCGTGGACGCTGTGATCCACCTGGCCGGCCTGTCCAACGATCCGATGGCCGCCTTCAGCCCGCCGCTGAACTACGTGCTCAACGCAGCGGGCACCGCCATCGTCGCGCAGGCCGCCCGCGAGGCCGGGGTGCGGCGCTTCGTCTTTTCCTCTACCTGCTCTGTGTACGGGTTCTCGCCCCAGGGCGAGGCCGACGAGACGACCGACGCCCGCCCCACCTTCCCTTACGCCGTATCCAAGCTCATGGGCGAACGCAGCCTCCTCTGCCTGGAGGACGAGGCCTTCCGGCCCATCGTGTTGCGCTTCGGGACCATCGTGGGCTGGAGCCCGCGGCTGCGCTTCGACCTGGTGGTAAACACCATGGTGAAGACCGCTCTCTCCCAGGGGCGCGTGGTGGTCTTCAACCCCGACATCTGGCGACCGCTGCTGGACGTCACGGACGCAGCCCGTGCCTACATGCTGGCCCTGGAAGCGCCCCTGGATGTGACAGGGGTGTTCAACGTGGCAGCGGAAAACTACCGCCTGCCCAGGCTGGCCGAGGAGGTCGCTTCGGCGCTGGCAGAGGCGGGTGTCCCGGCGCGGGTAGAGGTCGAGCGGCGGCCCGACGTGCGCAGCTACCGGGTCTCCTCGGCCAGGGCGCGGGAGGTGCTGGGCTTTCGCCCCCAGCGCGCCATGCGCGACACGGTGCTGGAGCTGGTGGCCCGTATCCGCGACGCGGGCATCGAGGACTTCGATGACCCGCGCTACTACAACGTCGAAGGCATGAAGCGCTTCCTGGCCGAGGGCCGGACGCCCTGGGCCGTCGTCCGCGCCCTGGGCCCCAGCGAAGGGGGCCGCTAGGGGCATGGGGCCCGTAGTCGTTCTGGGTGCCGCAGGGCAACTGGGCTCCGATCTCTGCCGCCTGCTGTCGGAGCGCGGCGTGCGCCACTTCCCCCTGGCCCGTCGGGACCTGGACATCTGCCGGCACGAGGACGTTGCCCGCGTCCTGGGCGAGTTGAGGCCGTCAATTGTGGTCAACTGCGCCTCTTTCCACCACGTGGAGCGGTGCGAGGAGGAGCCGGAGCGGGCCTTCGCCGTCAACGCTTTAGCCGTGCGCCATCTGGCCCTGATTTGCCGAGAGCTGGAAGCGCTGCTGGTGCACATCAGCACCGATTACGTGTTCGACGGCGAGAAGGGCTCGCCCTACGTGGAGGCAGATCCCGTGTCGCCGCTCAACGCCTACGGCATTTCCAAGGTGGCGGGGGAGTTATTCCTGCGGGCGCTCTGGCCCGAGCACATCATCGTGCGGACGTCGGGCCTTTACGGGCGCAGGGGCTCCAGCGTCAAAGGTGGCAACTTCGTGCACACCATGCTGCGCCTGGGCAGGGAGCAGGGCGAGGTGTGGGTGGTGACCGACCAGGCCCTGTCGCCCACCTGGACGGCCGACCTGGCCTGGGGCCTGTGGGCGGTGGTGGAGGCGGGTGGCCGCGGCACGTATCATATCGTCAACGGCGGCTGGTGCTCGTGGTACGAGTTCGCCTGCGCCATCTTCCGGTTCAAGGGCATGGCGGTGGAGGTGCACCCCGTTACCTCGGACCATTTCCCCGGGAGGGCGCGTCGCCCTCGCTTCTCGGCGCTGGAGAGCTCCAGGCTGGGCGAGCTCGGCCTGTGCCCCTTGCGTCCCTGGCAGGAGGCCCTCAGGCACTACCTGTCGGGTCAGGACGTGCCCTAGGAGGTGACGGAGAGATGGACGCCTGCGGTAACCTGCTGCATCTGAAGGCGGTAGAGGGCTTCGCCGAGGTGCGGGACGTGGCCCGCCGCTACGACGACGACCGGGGCAGGCGCTACTGCGACATCTTCGGCACCGTCACCGGCGATATCAACATCACTTACTGTTACCCGGGGGTCATAACCGCCTGGCACGCCCACCGCCGTCAGTACGACGAGTGGTTCGTTATAAAAGGGGCCCTGAAGGTCGGGCTGGCCATCCCCAACGGCGACGGCACCTACCGCTGGACGTTCGTGGTGCTGTCGGAGTACGACGGCAAGGTGCTGCGCATCCCGCCGGGCGTGCTGCACGGCTGGCGCAACTTCACCAATGAGGTCGCCATCCTCATGTACCACATCTCCGAGAAGTACGACCCCGCCGACCCCGACGAGCTCCGCTTCACCCTGGACGAGGTTGGAGCCGACTGGTCTACGCCGATCAAGTAGCCGGTAGTGCCAGAACCGAGTTCGGAACGACGGCGCGCGGCCGCTATGCTGGCGGCGTCGCCAGCGAGGAGGTGCGAGCCATGGCCCTGCGCCTGTCCGGAGACGCCGCCGTCCAGAGGACGACCAGCACCATCGTTTACGCCCCGGGCCTGGCCGACACGGGGGATATGGAGCCCGGGACTCGGGGCATCACCGCCACCAGCCGCCCTTCTACGGCCGACTACAGCGCCAGCATGGTCGTGCCCGCGCCACCAGACCCCCGCCTGGCAGTGCTCAGGCTGGGGCTGCGAGTGCGGGTGGGAATAGCGGGCTTCAGCGGCAGTCCGGCCGCCACCACTCTGTTCTACGCCGTCAGGGTCAACGGGACCGACCGCCTCACTGGCTCCTGGACGACCTCGGGCACCCAGACAGTGGCAGAGGACCTGACCGCGGGCATGTTCGCCCTGGGGAGCCCCAACCTGGTGGAGCTGTTCCTGTGGACGGACCGGGGCCAGGTCGACATAAACCTGGTACAGCTCTGGATGGCCGTGGGCTCGAGGCAGCTCTCAGGCAACCTCAGCGGGGGCGTCGTGCAGGTGCTGCACCGCGGACACCTGTCGCTGTCGGCCCGTGTGGAGGTATCGGGCAGCGGCAGCCCCGCGCTGGCCCTGGCCCATCCGCAATCGGGGTGGGTGGACGTGGCCGTGGCCCAGGGGCCGGGCGCGCACCTGCGCGTGCCCTTCCTCATAGCCGATGACCACCTGCTGGCGTGCTACGGCAGCCTGAGCACCGACCTCAATTACGTGCGGTCGCTGACCGTGACGCTCGAAGAGTTAGGCTGAGAGGGAATGTGAACTAATTCACAGCCCTTAGGATTGCCATAACCGATTGACATCCTTGCCAGGCAGGGCTAGACTTGCCGTGCCCGCAATTATTGAGAGGGGGTGCGACCATGGCCATCAGTGCCCAGCAGGAGCTGGAAGTCCTGAAGAAGGCCTTCGAGGGGACCGACCCCGTCTTCCGCCTCCTCACCACCGTCCGCAGCCGACGCGTGGGCCTGGGCTACCGCATCGAGCCTGGCGAGGAGGAGAAGCACCCGGTGACGGGGCGGACGATGCTGCAGGAGCGGGGGCCGCTGTACTTCAAGTCAGAGAAGGAGCCGGTGCCGCTCACGGAGGTGGAGGAGGCGCTGCTGTGCTGGGCGGCCTGCGGGCCCAACGGCCTCGTCGCCTGGGACATCGCCGTCCACGGCGGCTTCCACGAGCTGACCTGGCTGGCGGGCCGAACGGTGCCCTCCCCGGGGAACTCCATGGCCACCGACCTGCTGGTCATCAACGACAACGGCGCCTTCATCTACAAGCCGGGCCTCCAGCGGGGCAAGGCCATCGAGATCGAGGGGGAGCAGGACTACCCCAAGATCATGCAGTGGTATCGCGACGGCATGATCCAGATCTCCGACCAGCGGCCGGACGTGGACTGGGCCATGCGCATGCCCGGTGCGCCCCACGCCACCCTCATGGGCCCCTACCAGTACAACATCAACCGCCCCGGTGCTACCTGGATCATCCCCATCACCGACGCGGCCTGGCTGAACTCGGCCCTCATCAACCTGTTCGACTGGTGGCACTACTACCCGGTGGACGAGTGGAAGAATAGCCGGCCGGCAGGGGTGGACAAGTGGATCGGCGAGGGGATGCTGGAGCTGCCCGTCCCCATCTCCGCCTTGGAGCAGCTCATCTTCCAGGTAGAGATGTACCCGGTGGGCTGCATGGTGCAGAACATCCGGCTGGCCGCCGAGGCCATGGGTCTGGGCACCTGGGTGTTCTGCGGCTTCAACCCCGACGTCATCATGGGGGCCTACCCGGACGTGGCGCGGGGCCTGGGCTTCCAGGTGGCTGCCCCCAACCCCAAGGCGCCGGTGGCCTCGGGCCAGCTCAAGATCTTCGGCATCGAGGGGGTAAAGGAGGCCACCTTCGTGCCCTCGCCGCGCTATCCCAACGGCCAGGCCCTGGTGGACCACTGGTACCGGGAGAAGTACGACGCGGGCGGCGTGTTCTACGAGGGCGACGACAACTATATCCGGCGGGTCGGCGGGCCGTGGAAGAAGGACACGGCGGAGGAGATCATCCGCCACCCGCGCAACCGGCCGCCGGAGTGGGTGCGCGAGGCCCTCATCTCCTACATCGACTACTGCGTGGAGAACTACGGCCAGTGGCCTGTGACGTACAACCCCATGCAGGCCCACTTCAGCGCCGTGGTCCACCACGTGGACGCCGACTTTTACGAGCGCTACTATATACCCGGCTACGTGACGGAGCGCATCCGCCGCCACTTCGACGAGTGGCACTGAGCGGCAGCCGCCTCCGTAAATGGCCGGGCGTGGAAGAGATCGCCGGGGAGGGCCCGCGACGGGCCCTCCCCGAGCCCATGACTGCTAGCAGGGGAAGGTGGGGCTAGAAGACCAGCTCCGCATACTGCGGCTGTTCCACATCCTCGGCGCCGTGACGGTTGCCGGGGCGGTGATATTCAACGGCCTCGTCATCCTGCCCGCCCTGCGACGCATCCCTCCGGCCCAGGCCACGGTAGTGGCCCAGCGCGTCGGCACCGGCCTCATGTATCTGGGCTGGGCCGGCCTCATCGTCCAGGGGATTACAGGCATTGCCCGTATGGAGCGCATGGGCATCCTGCGCCCCTTCTTCACCTTCGAGATGTTCGACACCGCCTACGGCCGCTGGCTGGGTCTGATGGTGCTGGCCTGGCTGCTCTGGCTGGTGGCGGCTGCCATCCAGACCTTCTGGTTCCGGCCGCTGCTCCTGCGCCGCATGCCCTACACCACTACCCTGCGCGACCTGGAGCGGCGGCGGGCCACGCTGGAACGCATATCTACCTGGCAGGAGCGCCTGAGCTACGCCACCATCGTCCTGGCGTTGCTGGCGTTGCTGGCAGGCGGCCTCATCCATGCCTAGGAGCGCCATGGGCGCGCCCGGCGTCGTTGCCGACGTCCCCTTCTATCGCCAGCGCCTGGGCGCCGACGGCCTCCCCAAACCCTGGACGCTGGCCGACCTTCGGGATTACGCGGTCGGGGCGAGCGACCCCGCGGCCGGTCGCGCCCCGCCCGGCTCGCGTCCCGCTCTCTACGTGCAACTGGAAGGGAGCGAGGACGTGCCCGTCTACCTTCCCCTGGGCCCGACGGAGCTGCGAGGCTGGGCGCGAGCCCTGGCCTATGCCTGGCGCCTCTGGGGCGTGGGCGCAGGCGACGTGGTGGCGCTGTACGATTACGGCTCCAGCCCCGCCGTGTTTCTGGCCTCTGGCCTGTACGTGCCGGGCCTGGGACGGGGAGCGGCCGACCTGCTGCGGGTGACCGTCGTCTGCAACGATGGGCCCGCGTCCATGGCGGCACGCATGGCCGAGGCCATGCGCTGCTGTCGCCCGCGGGGGATCGTCCTGCGGGCCGATGTGGCGCGGCCCCTCGTCTCGGCGCTCGCCCAGGCGGGCGTTCCGGCGGCCGAGGCGGGTGTGGCCTGGGCGGCGGTCACCACTGCCGAGGAGGCCCCCTCGCCCCACGAACTGGCGCCGCTGCGGGAGGCCCTGGGCGTGCCCGTGTACCGCACCTGGCGGGCGGACGCCGCCCTCTTCCTGGCACCCGAGTGCCCGGCCTGTTCGCTTTTCCACGTGCCGCGGGCGCTGTACTGGCTGGAGGAGCTGCCCGAGGGAGTGGCAGTGACGGCCGCCTTCGCTCGCGATTTTCCGGCCACACGCTACCTGCTGGAGGGCGCAGAGCTCGCCCCGCCGGGATGTCATGCCGACCCTCGCGCCTGGAGGCTGCGTCCCTGATGGCCCCGCCCGACGGCCGCTTCGACGCCATGGACTCCTGGCCCTGGCCGCGGTTGCGCCGCTGGTGGGAAAGGCGGTTGCGGCGGACGCTGGCTGTGGCTGGCGGCCTGCCCTTCTACCGGGAACGCTTCCGGGCGGCTGGCTTCGACCCTTCCAGCTTCCGCAAGCTGGAAGACCTGACGGCCGTGCCCGTCATGCGGCGCGAGGACGTTCTCGGCGCCCTGCGCGCGGGCGGACACTACCTGATAGGTATGGAGCGTGTCGACGGCGAGGCCGTGCTGGCCATGAGCTCCGGCACCGAGGGCGCTACCAGCTTCGTTGCCCTGCCGAGACGATGGCGGCCTATGGAGCGGCGGGCGTCGGTGCGCGCCCACTGGTGGGCGGGCGTCCGCCCGGGCGACACCTTCCTGCTCTCGGCGCCAGCGTGGCACATCTATGCCCTCGGGCAGGTGCTGCTCATCGAGGCCCTGCGCCTGCGGGCGGTGGTGACCTGGGGCACCTACCTTCCTCACTTCGCGCCCCGCATCCTGCATGCCATTGTCACCTTTCGGCCGCGCTTCCTGGCCCTGTTCTTGCCCATGGCCTTCTCCCTGCTGGAGGAGGCGCGGCGGCAGGGTATGAGGCCCGAGCGAGCATTCGCTGGGGTGGAGGCGCTCATGGTGGCGGGCGCTCCCATTACCCCGGGCATGAGGGAACGGCTGCGAGAGGAGATGGGCATCGGCCGGGTGGTCGAGGCGGCCGGCTCCACCGAGGGCTTCCTGGCGACAGAGTGCGGTCAGGGCGAGGGTCTGCACCTGGTGCCGGAAAAGTCCTATGCCGAGGTGCTGGATCCCGAGACCTGGCAATCGGCGGCGCCTGGGGAGCGGGGCGCTTTGGTAATCACCAACACCTGGCCCTGGGGATCCCTCTACCTGCGCTACGATACGGGCGACGCTGCCGTCGCCTTCCCGGGCCCCTGCCCGTGTGGACGCCCTTACCCGCGAGTGAAGCTCCTGGGGCGACGGGCGTACCGGTTCCGTCTCGGCGGCCGCGACCTGCTACCGTACGATGTGCAGCATGCGGTGGAGGAGGCGGTGCCGGCTATGCGTGGGGCAACCCTGGCCATCCTCCGCGAGGGGCTGGACCGGGGCGAGCTGCACCTGCTGGCCCAGGGGCAGGGGCTGGACACGGCCGGGATCGGCCCGAGGCTACAGAGTGCGCTGTCGGAGCGCTTCGACGTGCCGGTGCGGATAGAATGGGGGCGGGAGTTGCCCCTGCGCTGGAAGGGGGTGCCGCCGGTGCTGGAACGCGCCCAGGTGGGGGAGGTACAGTAGGGTGTCCAAGCTCTCCCTGGGGATGCTGTCCGCCTTCTGGCCGGAAGGCGTGTTCCGATACATTAACGTGCCCTTGCAAACGGTGACCGAGGCCTGCGTGCACCGGCCCGCGAGCACAGCCCCCTCCGCCGTGGCCCTGGTCTCGCCAGAGCAGACCATGTCCTACGGCGAGCTGTCCCGGCGGGTGAGGGAGGGCGCGGCCGCCCTGCGCGAGCGAGGCGTGGAAGGCAGGAGGACGGCCATCGCCCTGACGGCGCCCATGGAGCGTGTCGTGTGGCTGCTGGCGGCGCTGGAGGCCGGAGCCCTCGTCGCGCCGGCTGGTATGGAGGGAGCGGAACTGGTCATCGGCGGGGAAGCGCTGCCCGGGCAGGAGCGGCTGCTGCCCGAGGAGCTGGCGGGGGACGCCCAGCCGCCGGCCGGCCGACCCGACTTGCGTGCCCCTCGCCTCGCCTTGCCTGCCCCGGGCGGCGAGGTCCTGTACGGGCACCGGCAACTGGTGGCCATGGCCCTGGCCTGGGGAGCCTTCTTCCAGCTCGGGCCAGAAGCGACAACAGCCCTGCTGGTGCCGCCCGCGGACTGGTTGGGGCTGGCGGCCCTCCTCGGGGCCCTCTGTCGGGGCGCCGCTGTACTCCTGCGCTGGAGCGGGAGAGGCGGCGGAGTCACGGTAGACTATCTAGTGCTCCGCTGGCGGGACGCCGGGGACGCGGACGTCGCCGCCTGGCGGGGTCGCGTGCGTTTGGGCGCGCTGGTGGGCATCGAGGGCCCCTTTCAGGCCTGGCCGCGACGCCGCCTGGCACGAACGCTGGAGACCCCCGCCCTGACGGTGCTGGGCCGCAACGATCTGGGGCCGTACGTGGCCTCTCATCCGGAGTGGTCCCTGGCCGATGCCGCCGGCATCGTTCTCTGCAATGCCGACCTGCACCCGCTGGACCCCAGCGACGGGCACCCCCTGCCGGTGGGCTGGGACCTGGTGGAGGCGGCCGAGATCGGGGTCAAGTCGCCGGCGGTGCCGCAGGGAGCGCAGGTGGTGGAAGATGGTTGGGCCCGCACCCACCTGCTGGCCCACATAGACCCGTCGGGCCTGTACTACCTGCGCCGCAGCCTGCAGCTCTGACGCGCCAGGTACGTGTAGCTATAAGGGCCTTCCCGCTATAAGATAGCAGCAACGGTAGGGCCCCCGCCGCCCTGTCCCCGAGGGACGTCGGCATGCTGTCAGTCTGGTATCGCGCCGTACAGGCCCGGCTCTATCGGCGGCGCGTCCCGCCGCGGGTGCCCTTTCCCTCCGACCGCCTGGCGCTCATCTGGACGCGGGACGGGCAGCCCCTGTGGTCGCCCAAGGAGTGCGTGCAGGACGGTAAGTACTACGCCGAGTCCTCGGAACCTTACACCATAAGCCTCTTTCTGGAGTCGCTCCGGCCCGGCGCTACGGTGCTGGACGTGGGCGCCCACGTGGGGTATTACACCCTGCTGGCGGCTCGCGCCGTGGGCAGGACGGGCACGGTCTATGCCCTGGAGCCTGGCCCGGCCGAGGCCGCGCTACTGCTCTGGAACGTGCGCATGAACGGCCACGGCCACGTGCGGGTCGTCCCGCAGGCTGCCGGCGACAGGGTGGGCAGCGCACAGCTCTGCCTTTCCGGAGTGTCCAGCATGCACTCCCTGGGCCGACACGAACTGGCAGGGGCCTGGCAGGGCAGCACCACTGTAGGGATGGTGACCATCGATGCCCTCTTGGCGGGGCGCTCCGTGGACGTGGTGAAGATGGACGTGGAAGGGGCAGAGCCCCTGGTGCTGGAAGGAATGCAGGAGACAGTCCGCCGCAGCCCGGGCCTGACCATCTTCAGCGAGTTTTCTCCTCAGATGTACAGGGCCCTCTCCCTGGACCCGGAGGAGTTCGTGGCCCGCCTGCACGACCTGGGGCTGGAGGTCTCGCTGGTGGACGAGTGGGAGCGGCGCCTGGTGCCCGTGCCGCGAGGCAAGGCCCTGGCCACCTATGATTCCCTCTTCCTCCGGGGGCACCTGGTCTGTCGACGGGAGGGCTAGCGCAGGGCCTCTGCCAGCTGCTCCACCTGGGCCAGGTCGGGTACGGTAGGCCAGAAGAAGACTTCGTCGTAGCCTGCCTCCTCCAGGGGGCCCAGCACCCCGCGCACTGCCTCGGGCGTGGCCAGCATGCCCCGGACCACCACGTCGACGTTGGGCCCTAGGAAGGCATAGTAGTCGCGCAAGTAGCCGGCGCCCCTCTCCTGGGCCTCGGGGCCGCCTAGGGCATAGTAGAAAGCGGCCTTGAAGGACGGCTGGCCGGGCCGCCCCAGCTCCTGCCAGCGGCGCCGCACCGTCTCCGCCATCTCTTTCGCATAGGGGTAGCCGCCCGGGTTGATGATGATGCCGTCGGCGATTCGGGCCGCCCGCTCGAGCACGGCCGGGGCGAAGCCGCCCAGGAAGACGCGCGGCCCTCCGGGCTGGACTGGCCTGGGGCCCACCGGCCCGGCCTGCTCTCCGACAGGCTCGCCCCGCCAGAGGCGACGCATTGTCTCCAGCATGGTCTCCAGGCGACGGCCACGGCTGCGGAAGTCCTGGCCGGTGGCGACGAAGTCGTCGGGGCGGGCACCCACGCCCAGCCCCAGCACCACCCTGCCGCCCGACAGGACGTCCAGGGTGGCAACCTGCTTGGCCAGCAGTACAGGCTCGCGCAGCGGGGCTACCAGCACGGTGGGCATGATCTTGACGCGCCGCGTGACGGCGGCGGCAGCAGCCAGCGCCATCAGCGCCTCCTGGTTCGGGTAGCAGAGGCGGTCGATGATGCCCAGGGTGGAGAACGGGCCGCGGTCGGCTGCCTCCGCCCAGCGGATGACCGTCTCTCCGTCGGTGCCCGGGATGGTGGCCGGAAGCCCGATGCCCTTGTCCATATCTTCGCCCTCCTCGCGGTGGTCTCCTTCTCGTCCTCTTCAGTCTAAGCCTTCGCGCCAAGGCCCGGATAGGGTTTACTATAGCGGGGATGAGAGCGGTACGGGCCCGGCCGCGCCTGCTCTGGCTCCCGGCGGTTCTCGGCACGGTGGTGGCGTGGGGAAGCTGGGGCGTCCTGGTGCGGGCGGCCCTGGAGGGCCTGGACTGGCGCCTGGTCGTCACCCTGGCCATGGGGGGCTATGCCCTCTGCCTGGCCGCCCTGTGGGCCGTGGCGAGGCCGCGCTGGCAGCGACTGGACGCTGCCCGGTTGGCAGGGGCCATCTCTCTGGGCGTGCTGTCCCAGGTCGGGTTCTTCGCCTTTTACCGGGCGCTGGAGGTGGGCGAGGCGTCGGTCGTGGTCCCCTTCACCTCCCTGTACCCGCTGGTGACGATGGTCCTTGCTGTAGCGCTGCTCCGCGAGCGCCTGACCCGGTTGCAGCTCTTGGGTGTGGCGGTGGCGCTGGTGGCCATACTCTTGCTGGCTATGGGATGAGGCCATGGAGTGGCTGCTGTGGGGACTGGGCAGCGTGGCCGCCTTCGGTGTATGGGGGGTGGTCGTCCGTCGCGTGCTCGATGCTGTGGACTGGCGGCTGGTGGCCATCGTGTCCTTCCCCGGCTATCTGCTGCCCCTGGCCGGGCTGTGGGTGGCGGCCCCGGCCGACGTCAATGGCCTGACGGCGGACATGGCGCTGAAGGCCATCATCGGCGGCGCTCTGGCCCAGACGGGCGTCTTCTTTCTTTACCTGTCGCTGGACTGGGGCGGCAAGGCATCGGTGGTGGTGCCCATCACCGCCCTGTACCCGGTGGTGACCATCGTTGGCGCGAGCCTGTTCTTGGGCGAATCGCCCTCGCCGGGGCAGCTGGTCGGCGCGCTTCTGGCCGTGGTGGCAGTGGGGCTGGTGGCCTGGGGAGAGAGAAGGCCGGCCACGGAGGCCGGCCTGGAGGAGGTGGGGGCCACCGTCCCCGACCCACCCGACGACAGCAACCCCCCGCCTACTCGCTGAGCATCTTCATGAGGGCGATGACCGTGGGGCCGATGCCGACGATGAAGAGGGCCGGCAGGTTGCAGAAGATGATGGGGAAGATGAGCAGGATGGCGGCTCTCCGTGCTGACTGCTCCGCCCTCTGTCGGCGCCGGATACGCATCTGCTCGGACTGGACCCGCAGCACCTGGCCCACGCTCACGCCCATCTGCTCCGCCTGGACGATAGCGTTGACGAAGGTAGTCAGGTCGTCCACGCCGGTGCGCTCGGCCATGTCGATGAGGGCTTGCCGGCGCGGCTTGCCCAGGGCCACCTCGCGGATGGCGGTGCGGAGCTCTGCAGCGAAGGGGCCGGGTACCTTTTCCGCCACGCGCGCCAGGGCCGAGTCCAGACCCAGCCCGGCCTCCACCATGGTGGTGATGAGGTCGAAGGCGTCGGGCAGGCTCTTCCAGATAATGTTCTGGCGCCGGCGCACCCGCATCTCCAGCCAGACGTAGGGCAGAGCGACACCCGTCGCCCCCAGCAGTAGCAGGGGCAGCACCAGCCCACCGCTGAAGGAGCCAGAAGCCAGAAACAGGACCAGGAACACACTCGGCAGGCCCACGGCCAGCAAGGCCCATTGCAGCAGGAAGAAGTTGAAGGGGATGGTGCTGCCCGCCATCTCCAGTTTACGGCGGAGCAGGGCCAGCACCCGCGCTGGCAGCAGAGCGGAGGCCAGCCCCGAGAAGTCGGGCAGCAGCAGGCGGGACAGGGGCGGCGCTGGCGGCGCCTGGCTGTCGGCCCGATAGCGGGCCAGAGAGCGCACCCGCTCCCGGGCCGGGTCCTGTGGTCGCCACAACAGGGCGAAAGTCAGCAGGAAGATGCTAGCAAAGGTGGTGGCCACGGCCACGACGTTCAGCATCGCTTCACCCCCGTCCCTCAGACCTCGATGGACACGATGCGCCGCATGACGATAATGCCGATGATCTGCCACACGGCTGCCAGCGCCAGCAACACCTGGCCGATAGGCTCTTCCAGCATAGTGCCTATGTACTGGCGGTTGGCCAGCAGCAGTATCCCCGCCAGGGCCACGGGCACCAGGGCGGCCACGTTGCCCTCCCAGCGCTGCATGGTGGTGATGGTCTTGATCTCGCCCTTGATGCGCTCCCGCTCGCGGATGGTGTGGGCGGTGTTGTCCAGTATCTCGGACAGGTTGCCGCCCACCTCACGCTGGACCAGCACGGCCGTGACCACGAGCTCCAGGTCGTAGCTGCGGCAGCGCTCTACCAGCCCTCGCAGGGCGCCCTCCACGCTGGCGCCCAGGTTGGCGTCCTGCAGGGTGCGGGCCAGCTCGGGCCCCAAGGGCGGTGGCAGGCGACGGGCGGCGGCCTCCATAGCCTGGAGGAAGCCGAACCCCGCCCTCAGGGCGTTGGACATGATGCTCAGCGCCTCGGGCAACTGCTTCTCGATGCTGCGCAGGCGCCTCTCCTGGAGGACGCCGAGATAGAAGGCGGGCGCCATGTAGCCCACCGCGGCGCCAGCTAGCCCCGCCAGGAGCCCGACGGGGTGCCCGCCGCTGAAGATGACGGCCAGCAGGAAGGCCACCACCGCCAGGAACAGGCGTATGGCCACGTACTGGGCCACCGGCATGCTCACGCCTGCACGCTCCAGCTCCAGGGCGAGCTGCGTGGCCCGCTGGTTCCGGGCCAGAAACAGGTCCAGCACGGGGATGCCGCTCAGGTGGCGCCGCAGGATGAGGGTGGGCAGGGCCTGCTCGCGGCCCCGCCCTTCCTTGATGTGTCGTAGCCGGCGCACCCCCGGGTCTTCAGCGCGGGTGATCAGGTACACGCCGAGGATGCCCAGGGTCACCGCCGCGGCCACGAACAGGGAGGCGAGCAACACTAGCCCGTCCATCGCCTACCACCTCTCCAGTGGTGTCTCGGCCATGAACAGCTCGGTGGGCACCTCCACCCCGGCTGCCTGGAAGCGGTCCACGCAGCGGGGGCGGATGCCCAGGGCGACGAATTCGCCCAGGACGCGGCCGTCGTGGGCCACTCCCCGGGGCTCGAAGCGGAACAGCTCCTGCATGGTCACCGTGCGGCCCTCCATGCCCGTGATCTCCGAGATGGACACCACGCGCCGGCGGCCGTCCGAATGGCGGGCCATCTGCACGATGATGTGCAGGGCCGAGGCGATCTGCTCGCGGATGGCCTGCACCGGCAGGTCGAAGCCGGCCATGAGCACCATGTTCTCCACCCTGGCCAGGGCATCGCGGGGCGAGTTGGCGTGGATGGTGGACATGGAGCCCTCGTGACCGGTGTTCATGGCCTGCATCATGTCGAAGGCCTCGGGGCCGCGCACCTCGCCCACGATGATGCGGTCGGGGCGCATGCGCAGGGCGTTGCGGAACAGGTCGCGCTGCGTCACTTCGTTCTTGCCCTCCAGGTTGGGGGGCCGCGCCTCCAGACGCAGCACGTGGGGCTGCTGCAGCCGCAGCTCCAGCGGGTCCTCGATGGTGATGATGCGTTCCCGTTCCGGGATATAGGCCGAGAGGGCGTTCAGGAACGTCGTCTTGCCGGTGCCCGTGCCGCCGGAGATGAGGATGTTCAGTCGCGCTTTGACGCACGCCTCCAGGAAGATGGCCCACTCCCGCGGCAGAGTGCCGCCCTGGATGAGCTGTTCCATGGTCAGCTTGTCGGTGCGGAACTTGCGGATGGTGATGAGGGGGCTGTCGGGCGCCACGGGCGGGATGATGATGTTCACCCGCGAGCCGTCGGGCAGGCGCGCGTCCACCATGGGCGACGCCTCGTCCACCCGCCGCCCCAGCGGGGCGATGATGCGCTCGGCGATGCGCATGATGTGCTCATGGTCGCGGAAGCGCACGTCGCTCAGGTGGATGATGCCGTCCCGCTCGAAGTAGACCTCCCGCGGCCCGTTGACCATCACCTCCGAGACGGAGGGGTCGCGGATGAGGGGGTCGATGGGCCCGTAGCCGAGGACCTCGTTGACGACGGCGGTCACCACCTCGTCGCGCAGTTCGCCGACTACGTGGGGCGCCACCTCGCCCAGCAGGGCGCGGGCTGCCATCTCCACGGCGGCGCGAGCGCTGTCGGGGTCCAAACGCTCCATCTGGGCCACGTCCACGTCCCGCAGCAGGCGCTGATGCACGTGCAGCACCAGCTCGAGGAGCTGGTCGTCCTCACGCTGGCGGGCCGGGGCGGGCCGCGGCGGCGTCTCGGCGGGCCCTGCCATTGTGGACTGTGGCCCCAGGGGCCGGTAGTGCCATTGCCACTGGCTCATGCTGGGTCTCACCTCCTGAGGGCGTCTCGCCCGCCTAAGCTCCCGCGCGGCGGCGTCCGCCGTTGCCCGGGAAGAGCCTGGGGAACTTCCAGCCGGCCACCACAGGCCGGGTGCCGGCGCCGCTGAGCTTGGCGGCCAGGCCGCGCACGCTCTGGGCCATCTTCGACTCGGGCGCAGAGAGCACCGCTGGCTGTCCCAACTGGGCGCACTGGTGCACCACGGGGTCGAACGGCAGCGACCAGAAGAGCTCCCGGTCGAGGACGGTGCGCAGGTCGTCGTGGCGCACGCCGTTGGTCGGATAGGTGTGGTTCAGGACGACCTTCACCTTCTCCATGTCAAGGCCCCAGGACTTGAGCAGCCCCAGGGCGAGCATGGTGTCCTTGAGGCTGGTAATGTCGGGTGTGGTCACGAGCAGGCAGAGGGTAGCCACCTCCATGGCGGCGGCGGTGCAGGGGTTCAGCCCCGATGGGGTGTCCAGCACCACGTAGTCCTGGCTCTGGGCGATGAGCTGCACCACCCGCTGCAGGTCCAGGGGCTGGACCTCCTGCCACGTCTCCACCATGGTGGCGGTAGGGAGGACCAGCAGGCCGCTGGGGTGGGGCTGCAGGTAGTCCAGCACCGTATTGCGGTCCAGGGCATCGGCCCGGCGGGCCACCTGGGCCAGGCAGTGGGAGAGGGGCACGTGGTCCATGTTCATCAGCAGGCCCACGTCGCCGTAGTTGGGCTCGGTGTCCACCAGCGCCACCGACTGGGCGGTGGCCTGACGCAGGGCCAGGGCCAGGTTGACCGACAGCGTGCTCTTGCCCACGCCCCCCTTCAGGCTGGCCACGGCGATGATGGTCCCCTGGGCCGGCATCCCCTCCGTCTGGCGGGCCTGGCGCATGCGCCGCTTCTCCTCCGCCTCCAGCACGGCGTAGATGGAGCGGGTCAGCTCCTGTCCGGAGACGGGCTTGAGGAGGAAATCGCGGGCGCCGGCCAGCACCGCCCGCCGCATCACGTCCACTTCCGACAGAGAGGAGTAGACGACGACGGGCGTCTCGGGCAGGGCGTTGGCCAGGGACTCGACGGTCTGCAGGCAGGGCATCAGGGGCTCCTCGGCCGCCACCAGCACCACGTCGGGCTGGGTGCTGCGGGCGATGGTGACGGCGTCGATGCCCAGGCCGGCCTCCCCGGCCAGGGAGAAGTGCCCCCTTGCCAGGGCCTTTTTCATGTCCGCCCGGCTGTTCAGGTCGGGGTCTACGATGAGCACCGCTGGCATCTTGGCCATGGCCTTAGCTCCACCTCCTCAACCGCTGGCCGCCTCGCCCACCGCCATCAGCGCCGGGTGAAGGGCGGGAGCACCTGCGGCATGAAGTCGGGCGCGATAGCGGGCCGCACCGGCGCCTCGCCGGTGTCGCCGAAGCGACGCAGGGCCACCCGCAGCTCGCCGACGCTCTGGGCCCAGACCAGCCGCTGGGCCTGCTCCGGCGTCACCGCCAGGGTGAGGGTCGCGGCCTTGGGGTTGGGCTTGACTTCCTGCACCGGCACCCGCTGGGGCTGCCCGGTGCCGTCCTGGGGCTCGCCCGCCACTACCGGCTCCACCGCCTGGGCCACCGCCAGCACCTCCACGTCCTGGAGCACGGTCATGGTCAGGTACTTCTCGAAGTCGGTGCCCTCGGTGGGGTCGCTCTTCAGGCCGTACAGGGTGACGTCGAACACGCCGATGACGTCCACCCGGTCGCCAGGGCGGATGAGGCCGCCGGCAGCGGTGGCCTCCTCGATGGGGATGGAGACGGCCCGCATGCCCTTGGGCACCACGTAGGAGAGGGGCATGTCGGTGGACACGGTGCCCGGGGCGACGCCGGCGGCGGCCACGTCCCGCGCCTGCACCTGCTCGCCGGCGGAGATGGGGAAGCGGGCCACCTTGCCGACCACCAGCCCGGTGTCGCGGAAGGCGCCGTCCAGGGCGACGTTGGCGGGCACCTGGCGCACCTCTACCATCTCGGCGGTGATGGTGGTGCCGGGCTCGATGGCCTGCTTGGCCACCACCACCGGTACGGCGCCATCGCCGGCGCCCGAGCCGCTGCCGCTGGAGCTGAGGGCCACCGCTACCAGGAGGGCGGCCACAGCGCCGAAGACGAGGGCCAGGAGGAGGACCATGCGCTCCGGCCTGCCCCGGATGCCTCTAGTCATGACGTTGCCAGCCATACCTGTGCCACCTACCTTTCCCCGATTACCTCTGCCTGCTCATTCGATGAGGACTGCCACCAGGGGGGCCAGCTCCCCGGAGCCGGGGTTGTCCGGCTCGACGACCAGCTTCCAGGGGTCTTGCATGGCGACGTCCGGCAGCCAGTACCCCCAGACCATCTCGGTCTTGCCGTCGCCGTCCTTGTCGGCCTCCCAGGGAGCTTGGCGGGCCCAACCAGCGATGTAAAAGGTGCCCAGCATGTAGACCTTTACGTGCTTGTCCTTCCCTCCGCCCTCGAAGTTCTCAGTAATGGGGATGACCACTACCCTTCCTTGGCAGCGCGAGTCCTGCGCCTTATTCCTGGCATCGTTGGGGCTGCTGGCGTCGCAGAACGGCGTCGTCTGGTTGCCGGAACGGCCACATCTGGGCACCCCCTGCTCGTTGAAAGGGGGGCTGGTGACGCGGGTGTAGAGGGCGTCGCAGGTGTTCTGTCCCATGCTGCCTGTCTTGCTCATCAACTCAACGTTCTGCCCGTCAAATACGACCCCGCTCGACCCGCCGGCGCCGGTGATAGCGTTCCGGTAGTCGGAGGCGCCGCCGCCGTCTACTGCCAGGGCGTCGAAGTTGCCGGGCGTCAAAGTGGTCCCCAGATGAAAGGGGAAGAACGAGTTCGCGTTGAGCCCGCATGTATCGCTCCTGGGATTCTGGCAGAAGACGGCCCACGGCATGACGGTGGCACCCCGGGCGCGGACGCGCATGGCGCCGGCGGGCTTGCTCACCGTCGGGTCGCCGAAGCCGAGAAGTCGGGCGAACAGGCTGTGCGACCGCAGGCTCACCCGCGCCCGCACCGTGTCCGAGCGCCCGTCGCCGTCCCGGTCCTCGAAGGTGCAGCAGTCCAGCGTCGCCCGGTCGAGCATGTCGGCGGGGATGTTCTGCTGGAACCAGGCCTCGGCCACCTGCCGGGCCGACGATTCGCCAGGCTCGGGCAGCTCCAGGACGGCGGCCAGGACCACCGCATCGGCCTTGTTCTGGGCGAAACGCAGGTCGCGCAGCCACACGCCCAGGTCCACGGCGATGGCGCCGGTCATGAGGGCGACCACGGTCAGGCCGATCATCCACATCACCGCCTGGCCCTGCTGCCCCCGGTGCAGGGCGAGAAGCAAGCGCCTGGCTAGCTGCATGACAGACCACCTCCCGAGCCCGTGGCCGCCGTCTCCAGTCGCATGTCCACCTTCGTCCGCACCGTCACGTCGGGCAGGAAGGGGAAGAAGTTGGAGAGCAAGGGGAAGGTGTAGGCGCGCCGGGCGCAGACGATGACCGAGTCGCCGCGGTCGGTGGGGGCGGTGGAGACGGTGCCGTTGCGGTTCTGGTAGGTCACGCCCACGTCCTGGTCGTCCAGGATGCCACCGGAGGCGTTGACCACCTTGGTCGCGATGTCCTGAAGGGTGCGGTTGCCGCCCAGGGCGGCGTAGCGGGCGCCCTCGCGGGCGGCGTTGGAGACCATGACCCAGTTGCGCAGCAACAGACCGAAGTCCACCAGGGTGAGGAACAGGATGATAAGCAATGGGGTCAGAATCAGCATCTCCACCGCCGCCTGCCCCAGGGGTCCGCGGCGGCGCCTTCCCTCGCTCATGTCAGCAGCCCCGTCACCGCGTCCAGGGCCGAGCCGATGCGGGCGATGAGTTCTTGCAGGAAGCCTGAATAGGCACCATATGAGACCGCCAGGATGACGGCCACCAGCACGCCCACCAGGACCATGTAGTCGGCCAGGGCCTGCGCCCTGGCGATTCGCCGAGGCCTGCTCATGGCCGCCTCCTGTCATGTCTCGCTCGGTCATCTCTCTCATCGTCTCGCGCTCACGTTCCCAGGCCGGACGCTGCGGGCAGGGGGAGGGGGATCACCTCCCCCTGCCCGCCACCTCCTTAGGCCGGCATGCCAACTAGAAGGTGATCGCGTCGATGGCGTCGCCGACCTTGTCAACCAGACCCTGCAGTGCGCCCGAGTAGGCGGCCCAGATGACGCCGATGAGGATGGCCACCACCACGCCGGTCATGACCAGGTACTCGGCCGTGTCCTGGCCCCGCTCGTCCACGTGCAGGCGCGCCAGCAGGCCGCGCAGGGCAGCGCGGGCTGCGTCGACGGCGCTGAGAAGCATCATGTACGCCATGTGTCCTTCCTCCTCCTTGGTGCTCGTGGGTCTCGTCTGCGGGCTCGCGGGGGCCCGCCCTCCGGGGGAAGCTCCGCAGCAGGTGTGCGGGCGGTTTACAGGCCGGCGCGCAATGGGCTAAAATGGGCTCGCCAGAGGACACGGCGCCCGGCCCGCGGGTGCGCCCTTCCTGGCCGGCTGGAGGTCCCCCCACCTCCAGCCTTTTCGTTTGTCGCCTGCGCCGCTCCTCTCACCTCCCGTCTCGGGTCTCGGTCCGGGGGCCTTCGCGTCCCCCACTCCAATTTTCCTAACGCTCGAGGGCGAGAGGTCATTACAAAAGGCTCCGGCCCTGCCCGCTGAGCGCGCCCGCTTTCCCCGCGTCCGGCCCGGGGCAGAGCTGAAGCTCAGGGCCTAGCGTTGGCGCAAGGGCTGCAACTCTGGAGATACGTGGTAGACGGCAGCGCGGCCGGAGGCGCGCGGAGCGGGGGCTACTGCGGGCCGTGCAGGTGGCGGAACCGCAGCAGGTATGGTCCCAGCTCGATGGCGTCGCCGTCCTCCAGCACCGCCCACAGCACCGGACGGCCGTTGACGACCACCTCGCCGCGGCGGGTCAGGTCGTGGAGCATAAAGCGCCCTTCGCGGCACCACAGGCGCAGGTGGCGCGGCGCGATGCCCTCGCCGGGCAGCACCAGGTCGCACCCCTCGCGGCTGCCCACGGTGAAGGGCGCGCGGCCCAGCGACGCCTCCCCGACAGGCATGCCGTCCTGCCGTCGGTGCACGCTGAGCTGGGCGAGGGCCACGTCCAGGACCTGGCGGTGGCCCTGGGAGGGTGGCGGCCCGGCCGTTGCTTCGGGCACGACCATGGCGACGCTCTCCGCCTCGGCCCGGGCCGTCGTTGCCGCTGGCCGGGCCGACCGCCTCCGCCTGCGCACGCCTATGGCGCCGGCAGCGGAGGCGAGGGCCACTGCCGCCCCTGCCGCCGCGGCCACGGGCAGCAGCCCGGGGCCGCCGGCGCCGCCCGTCAGCTCAAGGCGAAACAGGGCCTGGCCCTCCTGCCCGGCGGCGTCCCGGGCCACCACGGTCAGCTCCACCGGCCGCTGGCCTGCCTGACCCGGGTCCAGGTCGATGACGAATGGCGGGGCGGCGTCCTCGGCTAAGGGTCGGCCGCCGAGGAGGAAGCGCACCGATTGCACCGGCGCCTGGGCAGCCACCAGTGCCTCCAGCCGCACCTTGCCCCGGAGGGCGGTCAGCGACTCGGCGCCCGGGGCCAGTTCGCCGGCCGGCGAGACCAGCCTGACGCGGGGCGGCACCTGGGCCACCGTGACCGCCACCTCCACGGCGGCGGTGCCGCCCAGCTCGTCCGTCACCTCCAGGCGCAACCGGTGCGGCCCGGGGGCGACGGCCACCGGGTCGAGCAGGTGCTGGAAGGGGGGCGAGTCGGCGCGGGCGACCTCCTGGCCGTCCAGCAAATAGCGGGCGCCGGTGATGCGGCGGCTGGCCGAGATGGCCGGGACCAGCAAGACGGGTTCGGCCAGCCGCGCGCCCTGGGCGAGGGCGGGTAGCGACACCTGGGGCGGACGGTAGCCGGGCGGGGCCACCTCCACCGAGCGTCCTCCCTGGCCCCGGTCGGCGCCTCTGGTAACCTCCACCTGCAGGTCGTAGGTGCCGGCGCGGGCGTCGGCGCCGAGGTCGATCTGGAGCAGGTACTGGGAGCGCAACAGGGCGTGCACCTCTTCGAACACGGGTGGCAGGTCGGCAGGCGTCGGCGCCCACATTGCGCGGCCCTGGGAGCGGGCGGCGAGTTGGCCCAGGTACTCGCGGTCGGGCTGGGGGCCCACGCCGACGGTGAAGAAGGGCACCCCACGGCCCGAGGCGGCGGCGAGGGAGCCCTCGCGGCTAGTCCGGCTCAGCCCGCCGAAATCGGCCCCGTCGCTCAGGAGCACCACGGCCCGGCGGGGCAGTTCGGCAGCCGCCGCCGACTCCACGGCCGTGGCCACCGCGTCGTACAGGGAGGTGTTGCCCCCAGCCTGCAGTCGGTCTATGGCCTGGTAGAGGGCGTCCTTGTTAGCGGTGAAGGGCTGGGCCACGCTGACGCCGTCGCTGAAGACCAGGAGCATGGCCCTGTCGGCCGGGGTGAGCCTGGCCACGAAGTCACGCGCCACCTGCTTGGCCTTTGCCAGGGGGTCGCCCTGCATGCTGCCGCTCACGTCCACGGCCAGCACCACGGCGATGCCAGCGCCGGCGTCCAGGGCGGTGCGCACCTGCAGCACGGGCACGGGCCGCCCGTTGGCCGTGGCGCGGAAGCTGGCCGCCGGCAGGCCGCCCACGGGCAGGCCCGAGGCGTCGGCCACGCTTACGGTGGCCGTCAGTACGGGGAACGACGACGCGTCCACGCCCACCAGCTGGACGGCGAGGGGGCCCTGGGCCGAGGCAGGCGACGCCGTGGACATGAGGAGCGAGAGGCAGAATAGCACGGCCACGGCGGCCGCGGTGGCGATGCCGAGCCGGGGCGGGTGGCCCATGCCCCTGCACCTCGAGGAGAGCGGATGGTGCCCGGGGCTCATGCTCCGCGCCTGCGTCTGCGGCGGCGCAGGCGGGACAGGAGCTCTTCCTTGGTGCGCTGTCGCCACTCGCGGGAGGGGCGCACGTCGGGGGAAAGGGTGGGTATAGCTCGCATGAGGGCCTTCAGCTCCTCCAGCTCCCGTCTGAATTCGGGGTGCCGCTCCAGCCAGCGCTGGGCCTCTCGCTCGCCTTGGAAGAGGGAGTCGAGCCTGTGGGCGAGTTCCTGTGCACGGCGGCGCAACGCGATTACGACCTCTCCGTGGGTATGAGCATACGGCGCAGGTTGCTCAGGGCACGGAACTGGGTCACGCGGATGGCGTTGACCGTCTTGCCCAGAGCGGCGGCCACCTCGGGGTAGTCCATCTGGTCCACGAAGCGCAGCAAGATCACCTGGCGCTCCAGCGGCTTCAGCTTGAGAATGGCGCGCAGCACCTGCTCGTGCTGCAGGCCGGCGATGTAAGCGTCTTCGGGATCGACGCTAGCGGTGCTCGCCTCCGCCCCCATGTGTTCGAGGGAGCGACTGTGGTGGGAGTTGCGGCGCATGCGCGAGATCACCAGGTTATGGGCTATGGTGAGGAGCCAGGAGAGGAGAGGCTTGTCGCGCCACTGGTAACGGCCGATGGCCTGCCACGCGCGCAGGAACGTCTCCGCCGTCAGGTCTTCCGCCTCGGTGCGGTCGCGGGTCAGGTAATAGACGTGGCGGTAGACGCGGTCGACGTAACGCTCGTACAGGTCGCCGAAGGCCTCCACCTCCCCCTGCTGGCAACGGCGCAACAGGGATAAGTCGTGGCCGGAGTCGGCCGCTTCGGGGCTGCTAGCCCGGCCGCTTTCCATCACCTCCGCCCTCCCTCCTGCTGGGCCACAGCCCGCGCTGGGCCGCCAGGGCCGCTGGACGGGGCCATGTCTTCGCTCCTTCCTCGCTCACGTGCGCTGACGGACGACCTCGAAGCGAAGACGGTAAGGCCCCAGCTCCAGAAGGTCTCCATCCTCCAGGACTACCCACACCAGGGGCCGGCCCTGTATGGTAGCCGGCACCTCCGGCGCCAACAAGTGTAGCATGAACCGGTCCTCTCGGGGCCATATGCGGGCGAGCTGGGGCGGTAATGCCCCGGAGGGCGCCTCCAGCACTATCTCGCAGTCGGGGTCGGTACCCAGGGTGATGGCGGCGTCGGGCCGTAGTTCGAAACTACGACCGGCCATGGGCCCTTCCAGCACCACCAGCCGCGCGGTAGGGGGCGCAGGCGCCTGGGGAGGGGCAGCGCTCTCGGTCAGCGGCCCCTGCGGGGACCCGCCTACGGTACGCCCCCGAACCTGCAGCAGCCGCTCCAGGCCCGGTGACGTGGACCGGGCACGTGGCGGGGCCGCGGGCGGTGCCGGCGGCGGCAGCGCTGCCGCTCGCGCCTGCCTCCGCGAAGTCAGGGCACCGGCGAGACTCTGCGCCCCCCTCGCGGCCGCGCGGATGCCCGTGACTGTCGCGCGGACGAGGACGGGCCAGAGCTTCTGCCACGCCCTCCAGAGAGCCCTGGCGGTCGCCCTTAGGGCTATCGCTCCCCATCTGGCGGCCTCGGCCGCGGCCCGGGCCAGGGCCGGCAGCACGGCCGGCGCCTGGCGTGGCCGCCTCTCGCGGGGCCTCGCCGGGGCGGCTTCGGCGGGGGCTGGTGCGGGGGCCGCGCTGGGCGGCCTCTCCGGCGGGGCGGCAACGGGCGGCGCCAACGGCCGCTGAGGTACGGCGGCGCGGGCCATAGCTCGCTGGGCATCGTAGGAAGCGCGAAGCTGTGGATCGCTCAGGACGCGGTACGCTTCTTCTACGGCGAGCACCCGCTCGCCTGCGCCGGCCAGGCTGTACTTTTTGGACAGGTGGGCATAGGCCAGCTCCACTACCTCGGCCGAGGCCAGCGGGTCCAGGTGCAGCACCTGATAGTAGTCGGGGAGCCCGGTCAGCCTGGGCGCGCGCGAGGCCAGGGCACGGCCCACCGCGGGGGCGAGGGAAGCCAGTGCGGCTATCACGGCCAGGGCACCCAGGCCGGCAGCGCCGCCCCCGACCATGACCCCCTGCCAGTCCTCCAGGGCCCTCAGGCGGCCTTCTGCCTCCACGGCCCCCAGGGCGAGTCCCAGCCCCAGAGACACGGCCGAGGCCGTGGCTGCCAGCCACCCAAGCTCCCACGCGAGTGCCGAGAGGATCCCGGGGTGTTCCTCTGTGGTCTCGGTAGGGCGCCCCCGCGCAGCGCCCTCGCCGGCCAGGGCGGACACCACCGCCGACATGGCCTCGTTCAGTCGCTGGAGGGCCTCTCTCTGGCCCTGGTCGTGGTAACGGAAGGCCAACAGCCAGTACGCCCGCTCCACCAGTTCCAGGTCGGCGTCGGGCGACAGCTGCAGGGTGCGGTAGTGGGCCTCGAGGTCGCTAGTTCCCCTCTCGCTGGAGTCCAGGGCCTGGCCGGCCAGAGAAGCGCTCATAGCCCGGGGCCTCCCCTCCCCTAGTTACAACGCACCAGCCCCGTCGGTCATTACCGACCGGTGCGAAGATGATGCTGACGGCGACTGCAGCCCCGCTGGCCGGCGAGGTCGCAGACGATACAAAGAGTTTATCACAAAGGCCCTTGGGTGCCCACGGCACAAACTACTACCGTGCCCGCATTCACGCTGGCCCATCGTCCGTCCATATCTGGGCCGGTTCGATCGTCGTCTGCTTCACAACTGGTCGTAAAATTGGCCATCAACGCCTCGGTGCCCAGACCGGATAACCAGCAGGTTTTACCGGCTCCACCGTCGGCGTGCTCGCCTTCTGCTTCTCGACAGCACTCTGGTACCAAGTTCGGTCAACCTCTGAAGCACCGGTAACAGTGGTAACAACGAACAACACCGGAGTGCCCACTCTGTTACCAAATGGTCACAGGCTGGCGGCTCCATATCTGCGACACTTGATGTAAGGTGGCATTCGGTAACAGCTTGCTAGCCAGGAGCCCCGTCAGGCACATGAAAGAGCCAGTGCCTTTAGTCGCGGAAGATTTAGTGCGCAAGTGAAAGGGGAGGACAGGTTGCATCCCGCCCTTGGCCTCCCTTCGCACCACTGAGAGGTTTGTAGCCAGGGTGGGAAGACGTTTTGGTCCGTTAGCACTGAGAACGCATGTAGGTGTCGACGGCCGGGGAGAGGGCCAGCGCGTCTAGACCGTAGCACTTGAGCAGCCCTGTGGGATGTCCGCTGCAGCCGTCCACGAAGGTGCGGCACTCCCGCCGCACGTCGTCAAAGTCTCTCTAGAGAGCAGCCAATGAACCTGTGCACCGTGATGGCGTCCCCGACTTGGGCCTTCATATGTCGCGAATGCTGCCTGTCAGGTGCGCCTATCCTTGATCTGGTAGCGTAACGTCAGCATGATTCTGATGAAGCTTGCCCAGCCTTCTTGCAGACGCGGTCGGCCTTGTAGTTTGGATCTTCCTTGAAGGTACGGTCGAGTCGGCTGGGCAGGTCATGAACTGGCGGTGGGGATGGTGACCTTGGGGCTGGCCGTGACCAGCGAGGGCATCTTCATCTGGCTGTGGGGCGACATCCCCGTGACGTATCCGGCGGTGGGCAGCACAGCCCTGGACTTCTTCGGCGCGAAGGTGCTCCCGCAGCAGCTTCTGGTCATCGGGGGCATCGCGGCCGTCTTCGCTGTCCTGCATCTGTTCTTTAGGTTCTCCTACCTGGGGAAGGCCCTGACCGCTGCTGCCCTGAACCCGACGGCGGCCAGAGTGTGCGGCATAGACACGACGGCCATGGGGGTGATGGCCTTCGCCGCGTCTTCCCTGCTTTCGGGTCTGGCAGGGCTGTTGCTGGTGCCTCTGGTTCCCTTCACTCCCCACGTGCACGTCAGCCTGGCCATCAACGGCTTCGCGGCGGCCGTAGTGGGACGGCTCACGGATCCGCTGCGGGGACGCGTGCGTATACCGACGAGGAGACCCGCCTGGGAGGCACGCCATGACCCATCGCATCTTCTTGCTGGCAGCCTTCGTCGGCCCGGTGCCCGTGCTCCTGCTGGCGGCTGCAGCCTGCCGCGGTGGTGGCCCCGAGGGGGGAATTTCGCTGGAGGCAGACGACTTCTACTTCGAGCCCAAGGAGATAAGGGCCCAGGCCGGTCAGCCCCTCACCATCCGCATCGAGAACGAGGGGCGCAGCCTCCACACCTTCACCATCGAGTCGCTGGGTGTGGACGTGGAACTGCAGCCGGGCCAGGAGCGCACGGTCACAATTACGCCCACCGGCACAGTGACGTTTGTCTGTCGCCTGCACCTGGCGCAGGGCATGACGGGCCAGATCACGGTGGGCCAGTAGGCCCTGACCGATCGCCCCCCTCTCGGGCCGGGGCGCGCAGGGCCGCCAGCCCCTCCTCCCCTGATGACTACTTCGGTGGGGCAGAAAGGGGTGACGTCCTTCGGCTCCTCCCGACTGGGCGACCTGAACGGCGACATCGGTTGGGCCGTCTACTGGTTCTGCCGCTGATGCCCCACGGACACCATCCTGCCGGGCAGCATCGGAAGGTGATCGGGGCGGGGCGGTTGCGTCTCCGGGGTCGCCGCTGGCTGTGCCCTTCCTGGCGGGGGCGCCCCCTGTCCTTGACGGTGGCAGGTGGCGGGTGGTAAAGCCATATCTGGGTTAGCACTCTCGAGCCGAGAGTGCTAAAGTGGAGGGGACGTAAGACCATGCTGACGGAACGGCGGGGCCGGGTCGTGTCAAGATCTTTGTAAGCGTCTGTGTACGGGGGGCATGCCGCTCCTGAAGCATCTTCTGCAGCACCTCCCTGGCTTCCGCAAACCCTTTGAGCTTCCGCTCTGCCCACCTCCCTTCCTGCCTTTCGGACTCCAAGTAAAGGAGCTTGTACACCGCCCCTCCTTGGGGAAACTTGTGGTCCCGCACCTTGGTCCCCCGCCGCACCTCCCGGATGAGCCGCCCCATCAGGTTGGCACTCCGCAGGTACCGCCAAAGCTCCTTGGGGTACCCGTAGAAGCGCAGGAACGCCCCAGACTCCTGCACCCACAGCCCCACCACCCCCCGGTACCGCGACCCCCAAGCCGACTGCGCCTCGTCCAGGGCCCGCAGGGCCTCCCCCCGGCCCTCTGCCCCGTACACCCGCCGCAGGTCCTGGGCCAGCAAAGCCCGGCCCCGCGCCCGCACCTGGGACAGGCTCCATCGCACCCCATGCACCGCGCAGCGCTGCCACTCCGCCTGAGGGTAGACCCTCCGGATGGCTTCAGGCAGTCCGGGCAGCCCGTCGGTGACGAAGGGCAGCACCCGCCGCAAGTCCCTTTGCCAAAGCTCCCCCAAGATCTCGTCCGTCAAGGCGCTCAAGGTCTCGTGGGAGTACCGGTGGCCCAAAAGGAGGCTCATCACCTCGGCCGCCCTGCGCTGGCTGACC
>CACRXD010000002.1_pt1 | contig 89289 bp, 94 predicted proteins | sample 5377101 | NCBI WGS metagenome assembly CACRXD01 (sample SAMEA6061844, study PRJEB28556) | metagenome
GATCGGGTCCGCTTCCCTCAGCAAGATCCGCAGGGTATCCTGATCCAAGGGGCACCTCCTCCGTCTAAGGTGTGCCCCCCTATTAAACACAGACCCTTACACATAATCCCTTACACTATCTTCCAGCGGACCCGATCACCGTCGTATTCTACTACAATGCGACTATTGCAAACATGCATATTCATGCCCACCATCACGGTGGCTGGAGTTACCATGATGGTGACACCCAGTACTTCTATGACCATTACTGTGGGCCACATGATGACCAAGACGCAAGCAACCCTGGTTGGGACATAGGCGGCCGATACCACATGCGCTATTGGTGGTGGACGGATCCGTACTGGGGGACCTACACCCTCGCTACCCCTCATCACGAAGACTTCGTCTGGTGCGGGCATGCGGTCGACTCCAATTGGGACGAGTGGCCAGGTGGGTTTGTGCGTGCCAGGCAGGATATAGCTAAGAACTGGCATCGATATAATCAGGGCGGATCTCATTACTTTGCCGGCAGTCAGTATTGGGGCAATACGGCAGCCATGTGGCAGTGCGATGACCAGCCAGCATGGAGTGATGGGAACGTGGACTTTGTTCAAGTGCCGTGAGGAGGTGGTGTACCCATGATGCGTCTACCAGGAGGGCTTGGCCGCCTGGCGGCGATTGGCCTTGTGGGGCTTGTCCTGGGGGGTGCTGCTGCTGGGGTCAGCCGCGGTCTTGCTGACCGCCTAAATAAGGCGGCTGCCCCTGGCCCTGTAGCTGTCCCGACGCTTGCGCCCGAGGAGCGTGGCCGATACTACCACCCTGGGCCTCCGTGGGATGGGCGCGGCAAGGGACCGATGACCCAGGCGCAACTGGAGTCCTTTGGTGACTACGAGCTGTTGTGGCTAGGGGACAGCTTCGCTGGTTACAACCTGCAGTGGATAGGCCACATGCAAGCGGGTCCCTCGGATGATGGTGCCCCCGGCTGGGATGCAGTGACCTTCGTCTACGGCACGTGCACCCCTTACAGCCAGGAAGAGCCGAGCTGCCCAGCGCCCATTACCCTCCACGTGCGCCCACTCTGCACGCTACTGCCTGAGCGCATAGCTCAAGGGGTGCGTGCATCCACCGTTGAAACTGTTCGTGGCGATGCTCGCCTGCTACGATTCCGGGATGGGCATGTTATTGTGTGGACGGGCAACGTGTCCGTTGAGCTACACCTTTTAGGCGCACCGGAGCGCATAGGCGAGGCGGTGCAGGCCCTGCGAGGCGTGGGGCCTGGCGCAAGGGCGATGGCGGGCCAGGCCCTGCCAGCGCCCGCATTTGCCAGCTGTAAGGAGGGGTAGCGGGTCACATGAAGGGGCACCTCATAAAGTTGGGCCGTCTGGCTGCTGCCGGCCTGCTGGCCGGGGCAGTGGGCTACGGGGCTATGCCCTCTGCCGAGGGCTATAGCGCCCTGGTCCTGGCGGGACTGGTAGGCATCATGGCAGGCACGGTGGCCGGCTCCTGGCCGGTGGTCCTGGTAGTGCCCGCTGTGCTGTTCGGCGCTGCTGAGCTGTGGCACCGGCTGGAGGCTGTCCACGCCCCCCGCTGGAGCCCCGATGACACCGTTGCGGCCCTGGTCATCGTGCAGCTGATACTGGCTGGGGCTGCCATGTTGGGCAGCACTGTAGGTATCCTGCTCTCGTGGCTGGTAGCCAAGGCCATGGGCCACTCCACCTCGCCCCGTCGGGCGACCTAGGGTGGCCAGAAGCTCGCTAGTTAGTGAGTGACAGGTGGCGATGCCAGGCAGGCGTCAGTGGGAGGAGCTGGCAGCCCACGTCACAGGTTGGGAAAATTTCCGGACGTTCCTGCAAGGGGCCACGTGCCAGGTCTCGCCCAGCGAAACGAACTGCGCCCGGGTCGCCACTGGCCTTTACCTGCCGGCCGGAGAGATGTAGGTAAAAAGATGCGTTGGAACCCTTTTGTTACTGGACCTGGATGGGCGGTGGTATCGCTGTCAGCAATAGCTCTAGTCACGGCCGGGGCAGTGGTAGCAGCCAGAGGTCAGGGAGGGCCGGCGGAGCCGGAGCCATTGCGCCCTGGTGCCCTCATCAGCCCCAACCGTGATCGCCTGCGCATCTGCGTGCAGGTGGTACGGGTGGCTGTCGACCAGGGACGGGCCAGCGAGGCGGTGGAAGTAGCCCTGCGCGAGACAGCAAAGCATCCCTCATGGCGGTCAGCGGGGCTGGGCGTAGCGCCACGAGTAGTGGACTCCGGTTGTCCGGGGGAGCCGGCGGTGTTGAAGCCAGGGGTGGTTTTCCAGGGACCCAAGCCCCTGGAGGGGTTCGAGTCAGCCTACCAGGACTCGATTGTGGACCAGCCGAGCCCCTACCGGCTGTTCGTCTTCATCGTCCCCAGGGAGGAGCTGGCAGCCCACGTCACAGGTTGGGAAAATTTCCGGACGTTCCTGCAAGGGGCCACGTGCCAGGTCTCGCCCAACGAAACGAACTGCGCCCGGGTCACCACTGGCCTTTACCTGCTGCCCGAAGAGATCAGCAACGTGCCCTTCGTCAGGGCATGGCTGGAGAAGGCCCTGGGCCTGGAGCCCCTCCTTCCCCAGACACCTATGCCGCCCCCTGGTACCCTGCCCAGGCCCTCAGGCCTGCCCTGAGGCGGGCGGCAGTGCCGACTACCCAGAGGGAACCCGGACACGCTACGCCGAGCGCCTCTGCTGGACCAGCGTAAGCACCAGGTTCACAGCGAACACCAGCGCCAGCAGCAGCACCGAGAGGGCAATGGCCACGTCGAAGTTGCCGCGGCCCGTCTCCAGGACGATAGCCGTGGTCAGCACCCGCGTCTGCCCCTCGATGTTGCCCCCTACCATCATGGAGGCGCCGACCTCGGATATGGCGGCGCCGAAGCCCGCCATCACCGCCGCCAGAAGGGGCAGTCGCGCCTCGCGCAGCAGCAGCCACAGCGCCTGCCAGCGAGAGGCGCCCAAGGCGAGGAGCTGGAGCCGCAGCCTGGGGTGGAGGGACTGGAGGGCAGCAGCTGTGAAGCCGGTGATGATGGGCAGGGCTATGACGGCCTGGGCTATGACCATGGCCGCCGGCGTGTATATGAGGCCCAGGGCGCCCAGAGGCCCGCTGCGCCAAAGCAGCACGGCCACCAGCAGCCCCACCGCCACCGGCGGCAGGCCCATGCCGGTGTTGACCAGGGCCAGGACGAGCCGACGGCCCGGAAACGAGGTCAGGGCCAGGAAGGAGCCCACCGCTACACCCACCGCCAGGCTGACGAGGGTAGCGAGCCCCGACACGGCCAGGGTCAGGGCCGTGATGCGGGCCACCTCCCGGTCGAGCTCCACCAGCAGCCGAAAGGCGCCGCGGATGCCGTCCCACAGCAGGTCCATATCCGGCACCCCCTAAGGCGAGGAGATGAGCTCTCGCTCGTCGCGGCCGGCGTCGGCGTAGAAGAGAGGCTGGCCGTAGCGGTCCACGCCGAAACGGGCGATGACGGCCTGCGTTTCGGGCGCAACCATGAACTCCACGAAGGCGCGGGCGCCCTCAGCGTTGACGCCCGGGTGGCGCTGCGGGCTTACCTGGATGACGTGATAGACGTTGTACAGCCTCCTGTCACCCTCCACCAGCACGGCCAGACGCAGGCTGCGCTGCAGGGCCAGATAGGTCGCCCGGTCGCAAATGGTGTAGGCGTCCTTCTGGTCGGCGATGGTCAGGGTGGCCCCCATGCCTTGGCCGCTCTCCTGGTACCAGGGCTGGCCGGCAGGGGCCACTCCCGCCGCCTGCCACAGCTGCATCTCTAGCCTGTGGGTGCCCGAGTCGTCGCCGCGGCTGACGAACAGGCTCCCCCTGGAGGCGATGCGGCGCAGGGCCTCCACCGGGTCCTGGCCGGCGATGTCCGCCGGGTCGTCGGCCGGGCCGACGATGACGAAGTCGTTGTGCATGACCAGCCGTCGATCGCTGCCGTGCCCCTCGGCCATGAACTGCTCCTCGTCGCGGGGAGAGTGGGCCAGGATGACGTCGGCGTCCCCGCGGCGGCCCATGGCCAGCGCCTGCCCCGAGCCCACGGCCACCACCTTCAACCGGTAGCCCGTCTTCTTTTCGAACATGGGCACCAGCACGTCCAGCAGGCCCGAGTCCTGGGTGCTGGTGGTGGTGGCCAGGATGACCGTCTCCCTGCCCCCGCAGGCGGTGAGCAGGGCTGTGAGGAGCGCGGCGAGGGCTACCGGCAGAAGAGAGCGTCCCATGCCCAGACAATTATGGCGGCGGCTCATTGGCAGCTGCCAGCCCCTGTCCTACCATGAGGGCGGAGATGGACGAGTTCGCGCCCGAGAAGGACTGCCTGCCGCTGCGACAGGCCATCGTCGAGCGCATCCGGCGGGAGGGGCGCATAACCTTCCGCGACTTCATGGAGATGGCGCTGTACCACCCCCAGCACGGCTACTACCTGCACCGCCTGCCCATGGGCCGTCAGGGGGACTACGTGACCAGTCCTGAGGTGGGGCCTGTCTTCGGCGCGCTGGTGGGGCGCCAGCTAGTCGAGATGTGGGAGCTCCTGGGGCGACCATCGCCTTTCCAGGTGGTGGAGATGGGGGCCGGCCGTGGCACCCTGGCCCGCGACGTTCTGTGCTGGGCGCGCCGTGCCCGCCCGGAGTTTTTTGCCGCGCTGCAGTACTGCATCGTGGACCGGAGCGAGGCGATGCGAGCGGCGCAGGCGCTTCTCCTGTCCTGCGCCGGGCTGCAGGTCGAGCACCTGGCCTCGCTGGCGACCGGGAGCGTGGAGGGGTGTATCGTCAGCAACGAACTGGTGGACAGCTTCCCCGTGCACCGGGTAGCGATGCAGGCAGGGCGCCTGCAGGAGGTCTACGTGGTCTGGGACGGCGAGGCCTTCCGCGAAGAGCTGGGGCCGCCCTCAGCGCCGGCCCTCGAAGAGTACTTCCATCGGCTGGGCTTGTGGCCCGGGGAGGGGTGCTACGCCGAGGTGAACCTGGAGGCGCTGGCCTGGATGCGGGACGTGGCCAGGGCGCTCCGACGGGGCTTCGTCCTTACCTTCGACTACGGGTACGAGGCGCAGGAGCTCTACGCCCCCTGGCGTCGGGAAGGCACCCTGCTCTGCTTCCGCCACCACCGTCCCTCCGCCGACCCTTATGCCCATGTGGGCTGGCAGGACATGACCAGCCACGTGGACTTTACTTCTCTGGTGCGGGCAGGCAGGGAGGCGGGGCTGGAGCCACTGGGCCTCACCACCCAGGCCCGCTTCCTGACCGCGCTGGGCATCGAGGACGCGCTGCGGACGGAGGGCCTGGACATGGACGGACTCATGTCCCGTCGGCGCATGGTGACGGAGCTGCTGGACAGCGCTGGGCTGGGTCGGGTGCGGGTACTGGTGCAGGCCAAGGGCGTGGGGCCCTGCCGCCTGCGGGGCCTGGAGGAGGGGACATGCCCCTGAGGCCCGGCGATCCTGCCCCCGACTTCACCCTCCCTTCTACCCAGGGGCCGGTATCCCTCTCCGCCTTGCTGGGGAAGGGGAAGGTGGTGCTGGCGTTCTACTTCCAGGACAACACCCCCCTGTGCGCCACCCAGGTAGGGATGCTGAAGGGGGACTTCGACGTGCTACAGGAACTGGGGGCACAGGTGGTGGCCATAAGCGCCGACAGCCTGGAATCGCACCAGGAGTTCGTCCGGCGGCTGGGAGGCGTGCCCTTCCCCCTGGCCAGCGACGAGTCGCTGGCTGTGGCCAGAGCGTACGATGTGGTGGACGAGACCGGCAAGCGCTGCCGGCGGGCCGTGTTCGTCATCGGCGAGGACGGCAGGGTGCTCTTGGCCAACGCTTTCTTTCAGCCCAACAGTCCCGACCAGTACCAGGAGATGTTCCGCGTCCTGGGGCTGGAGGTCTAGGTGGGGCGCTGGTTGGCCGTTGCCGGGCTGGCGGTGGCCGTAACGGCCTTTGCCTGCGGGGGTGGCGGTGGCGGGGAGCTGCCGGCGCTACCCGAGGCGCCCCGCGACCTGGTCGTGAGCAGCAGCGCCTTCGTCCCGATGGGCGCCATCCCTGTCCGCTACACCTGCGACGGCGACAATCTATCACCGCCGCTGTCGTGGTTCGGCGCCCCCAAGGGCACCGTTTCCTATGCCCTGGTGATGGACGACCCCGATGCCCCGGGCGGGACCTTCGTGCACTGGGTGGTCTACGATCTCCCCGCCGGTACCGAGTCCCTACAGGAGGGGGTACCTGCCGTCGATAGGCTGCCCGGGGGTGGCGCCCAGGGGAAAAATAGCGCCGGCCGGACGGGGTATACCGGCCCCTGTCCACCCCGTGGCCCGGCGCACCACTACCGGTTCACGGTGTACGCGCTGGACAAGGCGCTGGGGCTTCCGCCCGGCGCGTCGCAAAGCGACGTGGCCGACGCCATGGCCGGCCACGTCGTAGCCTGGGGGCAGCTGGTGGGCACCTACCAGCGCTAGCCCCCCTCGCCGCCACCCTCTTCGCCCTGGCCGCCCCCGTTGGTCTGGCACCCCTCGCTCCACTTGGGGTGCCGCTGGCGGTCCCGCGCCACGTTGGCCACCTCGGGGAGCTGCACGCACTTGCCGTCCGGGTTGGTCATGGAGACGCGCTGCGGCCCGCCCCGCTGCTGGCCGGGCCGCTCGCCCCCGTTCGGCTGAGGCTGCGGCGGGGCGCTGCGCCCGGGTTCGCAGCCTGCGCTCTCGGGCACGCCGGTCCACTCGGGGTGCTTGTCGGGGTTGCGGACTACGTCGGAGGTGCAGGGAAGCTGCATCTCCTTGCCGTCGGGATTGGTGACGGTCACGCGGGTTGGCCCGCCCGGGGTCCCCTCGTGCTCCTGTTCGCCTTCACCGTTCCCCTCTTCGCTATCCCCGTTCTCTTCCTGCTGCTGGTTGGCCCCATTGCCTGCCTGTGGAGTCAGGGTGGGCGTCGGCCCTGGCGTCTGCTGTTCCTCCTCCTGCAGTAGCTGCACATCGGGGCCCTGCCCGCTTCCCCGTCCCCCGCCGTCAGAGGCAGCGAACACGGTAAGCCCCAGCAACAGCGAGGCTGCGGCCAGGGCCGCTATCAGGACGAGCCTCATGCCAGTCATCGCCCGCCTCCTCTCGAGTGTCGCCACATGTATAACCGCTCGCCGGGGCAGGAGCGTTACGGGCGGAGCCCGAGACGGGCCGATCCGGCTGGCGCCCGCTCTCGAGGCTCTTGGCCCGCGGCGCAGGGCCGATTTCGGTTGACATGGGGTGCGGGCTTGGCTAGAATGCCGTTTGCACTGTGAGGACGGGGGGCGGTCAGGCGTGATCGAGATGGTGGTTGACAGCGTCAGGGTGAGCCTATCCACCTACCAGCGGGTGGTCATCCTCAAAGAGAAGGAAGCCGACCGCTATCTGCCCATCTGGATCGGACCCGCCGAGGCCGACGCCATCGCCGTGCGGCTGCAGGAGGTGGCCGTGCCCCGGCCGCTGACCCACGACCTCCTGCGCAGCGTCATCGAGGCGCTGGGCGCCAGCGTGAGCTATGTGCTGGTGAACGACCTGGCCAACGACACCTTCTTCGCCAAGATCTACCTGGAAGTGAACGGCCGGCTGCTGGAGGTGGACTCCCGCCCCAGCGACGCCATCGCCCTGGCCGTACGCGTGCAGGCCCCCATCTTCGCTGATGAGTCGGTGCTGGACAAGGCTGGCGTGCGGTTGGACGAGGAGGGGCAACTGGTCGAGGGGCCGCGAGAGCCTTCGCCGGAGCCCGAGCAGGGGCGTGGCGTTACGGCGGAAGAGCTGGAGAAGCTCTCTCCCTTCCGCGAGGTCATCGAGAGCCTGAATCTGGAAGACCTGGGCAAGGAGCAGCAGGACTCCTAGCCCCGATGGCAGGGCAAACGGACACCCCCCTGCGAGGGGGGTTAATTAGTGCTGTCAGGGCAGTTGGCCATAGGCCCTGGTTGTGATACAATTCACGCGACGGGAAGGGGGAGGCGATAGAGTTGGGACGCCTCCCCCCCAGCGTGCGCCTGATCGGCATTGGCTGGTACGTGGCCCTGTGCATCGGGCTGGGAGCGGGCCTGGGGGCCTTCCTGGACGATAGGTTGGACACCCGCCCGCTCCTCACCATGCTGGGCCTCTTCTCGGGCCTGGCACTCGCCTTCTGGGGAGGCATCCGCATGCTCCTGGACCTGATACGGGCCAGCGGGCCCAAGGGGCGCAAGGGCCCATGAGGGGCAGACTACTGGTGCTGGGGGCCATCGCCCTGGCGGGCGTGGGCTTCATCTTCCTGCGCGGCCCCAGCCCCCACATCCAGATCCGCCCCGAGGTGTTGGCCGATTTCGGCCTGGTGAAGATTACCAACACCATGGTCACCTCGTGGGTGGTGGTGCTGCTGATGGTGGGCACCGTCTTCCTCCTCACTCGGCGGTGGGAGTTGGTGCCCCGGGGCGCTCAGAACTTCATCGAGGCAGTCATCGAGGCCTTCTACAACCTGGTGACGGGCGTGGCTGGCGAGAAGAACGGTCGCCGCTTCTTCCCCGTCGTTGCCACCATCTTCTTCTTCATCCTCTTCGCCAACTGGTTCGCCCTGACGCCTCTCTTCAACGTCGTTGGCCTGGTGAAGCAGGTACCTTCGGAGGCGGTGGCGGAGCACCCGGAGGGCAAGGTCTTCGTGATGGACAAAGTGGACGTGGGGCCGCTGCCGGTGGGCCTCGTGCCATTCCCGGGGCTCGGCCAGTGGCAGGGGGAGGCTATTGAGCTGGGCGAGCCGGGGGCGCAGGAGGAGGTCCGCCATGCCGAGGAGGAAGGCAAGCTGGTGGGCGAGTTCCTGCCCTTCCTGCGCAGCATGAACACCGACGTCAACATGCCCCTGGCCCTGGCCCTGGCAGCAACCATCGCCGTGGAGTACTGGGGCATTACCGCCCTGGGGCTGGGCACGTATGCTGGCAAGTTCTTCAACTTCGGGCGTCTGGTGCGCGGCATTGTTTCGTTCAGGCCGTCGCTGGTGTTCGAGGGAGTCATAGATGCTTTCGTAGGCGTTCTCGAGCTCTTTTCGGAGATCATCCGCATCATCAGCTTCACCTTCCGTCTCTTCGGCAATATGTTCGCCGGAGAGGTGGTCATCCTCATGTTCACCTTCCTGACGCCCCTGCTGCTTACGCTGCCCTTCTATGGCCTCGAATTGTTCGTCGGCGTGATCCAGGCTTTCATTTTCGCGATCCTGACCCTGGTTTTCGGGATGGCAGCCGTCTCCCATGGCGCTCACGAGGCCGGGGAGCACGCGGCTGGCCATGCCGGCCATGTCGAGGAAGCAACGGCCGTAGCTGGCCACACATCAAGCTAGAGGAGGTGTTCCATGGACCTGTTCCTGGCTGTTCTGCCGCCGGTAGTGGAGGCCCTGCGGGCCGCCGCCCAGGAGCAGACAAACATGGCCTTCACTGACGAAGGTCTGCGTTTCCTGGCGGCGGGCATGTCCATAGCCTTTGGCGTCATTGCGCCCGCCCTGGCCATCGGTAACCTCGTCGGGAAGGCCATGGAGGCCCTGGGCCGCAACCCTGAGGCCCAGCCGGCCATCCAGACCAACATGATCCTGGGCCTCGCTTTCGCGGAGGCGCTGGGCATTTACGCCCTGGTCACCGCCGTCATGATCGGCTTCGTGTTCTAGCTCTGGGGGTGTGAGGCGATGCCCTTCCTGGCCGGCATCACCGAGGGGCTGAAGGCGCTGGGCATCAACCTGCCCAGCCTTCTGGCCCAGCTGGTCAACTTCACCGTCCTGCTGGTAGTGCTCTACTTCCTGGCCTACAAGCCGGTGCTGCGGCTGCTGGACGAGCGGCGTCGGCGCATTCAGGAAGGGCTACAGGCCTCGGAGGAGGCCAAGCGGCGGTTGGCCGAGGCCGAGCAGGAGGTGAAGGCCCAGCTGGACCGGGCGCGCCAGGAGTCCCAGGCCCTCATCTCCCAGGCCCAGCAGGTGGCGGCCCGCATCCAGGAGGAGGCCCGCGCTCAGGCCCGGCAGGAAGCGGAGCAGCTGCTGGCCCGCGCCCGCAGCGAGATAGAGATGGAGCGGGACGCCGCCATCGCCCAGCTGCGGCGAGAGTTCGCCGACCTGACCATCCGCGCCGCCGAGAGGGTCATTCGCCGCTCGCTCGACCGTGAGGCGCATCGTCGCCTCATCGAGGAGACGCTGGCCGAGGCGCCCCTCGGCGACGGGGGAGGGGACAGAGGGGCGTGATCCGCAAGGCCGCTGCCAAACGCTATGCCGAGGCCGTCCTGCAGCTGGCCAAGGAGAAGGGGCGGCTGGAGGAGTGGGCCGAGCAGCTGGACTTCATCGCCCGGGTGCTGGGCCATCCGGAGGTAGCCGAGGCCCTGGACAACGCCCGCTTGCCCGTGGCCCAGAAGCTGCGCATCCTGGAGGAGTACCTGGTGGGCCTGGACCCCCTGGTGCTCAACCTGGCCAAGCTGCTGGTGGCCCGGGGGCGCGCCCACCTGGCCGGCGACATCGCCGAGGCCTACCGGGAGCTGGCCGACGAGGAGCGGGGCATCGTCCACGCCCACGTCACCACCGCCGTCCCCCTGAGCGAGGAGGAGAAGCAGGCCCTGGTCAGGCGCCTGGAGGAGGCCACCGGCCGCAAGGTGGTGCTCCACGACCAGGTGGACGAGGGCATCATCGGCGGGATGGTGATCCGCATCGGCGATCGCCTGATCGACGGCAGCACCAGGAGCCAGCTTATGGCCCTGCGGCGCCAGCTAGAGGAGGCCCGCGCCTAGGGGGCAAGGAGGAAGGGTAAGCATGGCTGTAAGGCCCGACGAGATAGCCTCCATCATTCGCCAGCAGATCGAGCAGTTCACCGCCGGGGTCACCGCCACCGACGTGGGGGTGGTAGTGGAGGCGGGCGACGGCATCGCCCGCATCTACGGCCTGCGCAACTGCATGTACAACGAGGTGCTGGAGTTCGAGAACGGCACCCTGGGCCTGGCCCTCAACCTGGAAGAGGACACGGTGGGGGCCATCGTCCTCGGGGAATACACCCACATCAAGGAAGGCGACCAGGTACGCACCACCGGCCGCATCATCGAGGTCCCGGTGGGAGACGGGCTTCTGGGACGGGTGGTGGACCCCCTGGGGCGGCCCCTGGACGGCAAGGGCCCCGTCCGCTATGAGCGCACCCGGCCGGTGGAGCGCATCGCCCCCAACGTGGTGGTGCGCCAGAGCGTCGACACCCCGGTGCACACGGGCATCAAGGCCATCGACGCCATGATCCCCATCGGCCGCGGCCAACGAGAGCTCATCATCGGCGACCGCTTCACCGGCAAGACAGCCATCTGTCTGGACACCATCATCGCCCAGAAGGGTGGAGACTTGCTGTGTATCTATGTGGCCATCGGCCAGCAGGCCTCCAAGGTGGCCGAGGTGGTGGCCACGCTGGAGGAGTACGGGGCCATGGAGCACACCATCGTGGTGGCGGCCAACGCCTCCGACCCGGCCGCCCTCCAGTATCTGGCCCCCTACGCCGGCTGCGCCATGGGCGAGGAGTTCATGGAGCAGGGCAAGGATGCTCTCATCGTCTACGACGACCTGACCAAGCACGCCTGGGCCTACCGCCAGATGTCGCTGCTGTTGAGGCGCCCGCCGGGGCGCGAGGCCTACCCGGGCGATGTGTTCTACCTGCACTCGCGCCTGCTGGAGCGGGCGGCCAAGCTGGCACCCGAATACGGCGGCGGCTCGCTGACGGCCCTGCCCATCATCGAGACCCAGGCCGGCGACATCTCCGCTTATATCCCCACCAACGTCATCTCCATTACCGACGGGCAGATCTACCTGGAGACGGACCTGTTCAACGCCGGCATCCGCCCGGCCATCAACGCCGGCCTGTCGGTATCGCGGGTGGGAGGTGCCGCCCAGACGCGGGCCATGCGCCGGGTGGCGGGCGGCCTGCGCCTCTCCCTGGCCCAGTACCGTGAGCTGGCCGCCTTCGCCCAGTTCGGCACCGGCGAGCTGGACGTGGCCACCCGCCGCCAGCTGGAGCGGGGCCAGCGCCTAACGGAGGTGCTGAAACAGCCCCAGTTCCAGCCCCAGAAGCTCTGGCAGGAGGTCACCATCATCTACTGCGGCATCCACGGCTTCCTGGACGATGTCCCTGTGGCCAAGGTGCGCGACTTCGAGGCCGCCTTCCACCGCTTCCTGGAGGCCCAGCATCCGGACATCGTGCGGGGCATCGAGGAGAGCAAGGACCTGACCCCGGAGATGGAGGAGAAGCTGCGGGAGGCCATCCGCCAGTTCAAGGAGACGGTGCCCTACTGAGGGGCAGGCCATGCCCAGCCTGAGGCAGATAAGAAGGCGCATACGCAGCGTCCAGAACATCGCCAAGGTCACCAGGGCGATGGAGCTGGTGGCCGCTTCCAAGATGCGGCGCGCCCAGGCGGCCGCCCTGGCTGCCCGCCCCTACGCCGAGCGCATGCGTTGGGTCCTGGCCGACCTGGCCGAGACGGCCCACTTGCTGGAGCCAGAGCAGCTCCACCCCTTGCTGCGGCGCCGTCCCGAGGTGCGCACGGTGGAGGTGATATTCATCACCCCCGACCGCGGCCTGTGCGGCGGGCTGCCGGCCAACCTGAACCGTCGCGCGGCCCAGTTCTTGCTGGAGCTGGGCCGGCCGGCCCGCATCATCGCCGTGGGGCGTAAGGGGCGCGACTTCATGTTGCGCAGCGGCCAGAACGTGGTGGCGGAGTTCATCGGCCTCGGGGACCGGCCCGGTTACGATGACATCTTGCCCATCGCCCGCATCGCTATGGACGATTACGTATCGGGGGCGGCGGACGAGGTCTACCTGCTCTACGCCCGGTTCGTCAGCACCACTGTACAGCGGCCGGAGGTGTTCAAGCTGCTGCCGGTGGAGCCGCCTACCGAGGCCGTCACCTGGCGCTACGACTACATCTACGAGCCCGACCGTGAGACGGTGCTGGCAGAGCTGCTGCCCCGTTACGTGGAGCGCCAGATATACGAGGCGGTGCTGGAGGCAGTCGCCAGCGAGCAGTCGGCGCGAATGGTGGCCATGCGCAACGCCACCGACAACGCCAACGGTCTCATCCGTGACCTGACGCTGCTGCTGAACAAGGTGCGGCAGGAGGTCATCACCAAAGAGTTGCTGGAGATTACGGCCGGGGTGGAGGCCCTCAAGGCGGCCAGGACATAGACTGCGACGAAGGGACGGGAGGTCAAGAGGATATGGCCAGAGGAACGGAAGGCAGGGTAATCCAGGTCATCGGCACGGTAGTGGACATCGAGTTCCCGCCCGACGAGCTGCCCGCCATCTACAATGCCGTAGAGATAGACATGGGCAACGGCGAGGTGCTGGTGGCCGAGGTGGAGCAGCACGTGGGCAATAACTGGGTGCGCTGCCTGGCCATGGGCAGCACCGACGGCATGCGCCGGGGCGCCCGCGCCGTGGACACGGGCGCGCCCATCGCCGTGCCGGTAGGCAGGCCCTGCCTGGGCCGCCTGTTCAACGTGCTGGGGGAGCCCCTGGACAACCTGGGGGAGGTGAAGGCAGACGAGCGCTGGCCCATCCACCGGCCGCCGCCTCCCTTGGAGGAGCGGACCACCAGCCCCCAGATGCTGGAGACGGGCCTGAAGGTTATCGACCTCATCTGCCCCTTCCGCAAGGGCGGTAAGGTGGGCGCCTACGGCGGCGCCGGCGTGGGCAAGACGGTCATCATCATGGAGCTGATCCGCAACATCGCCACCGAGCACGGTGGCTTCTCCGTCTTCGCCGGCGTAGGCGAGCGCTCCCGCGAGGGCAACGACCTCTGGCACGAGATGCGCGCCTCGGGAGTCATCGACAAGACGGTGCTGGTCTTCGGCCAGATGAACGAGCCTCCGGGCGTGCGGGCGCGGGTGGGCCTCACCGGCGTCACCATGGCCGAGTACTTCCGCGACGTGGAAGGGCAGGACGTGCTGCTGTTCATCGACAACGTCTACCGCTACATCCTGGCCAACATGGAGGTCTCGGCCCTTCTCGGGCGAATGCCCTCGGCAGTGGGCTACCAGCCAACCCTGGCCACCGACATGGGCGAGCTGGAGGAGCGCATCACCTCCACCAAGCGGGGCTCCATCACCTCCTTCCAGGCTATCTACGTGCCGGCCGACGACTACACCGACCCGGGCATCGTCACCACGTTCGGGCACCTGGACGCCGTCATCGCCCTGGAGCGCTCCATCGCCGAGCAGGGCCTTTACCCGGCGGTGGACCCGCTGGCCAGCTTCTCGCGCATCCTGGACCCGCGCATCGTGGGCGAGGAGCACTACCAGGTGGCGCGGGAGGTGCAGCGGGTGCTGCAGCGATACAAGGACCTGCAGGACATCATCGCCATCCTGGGTATGGAAGAGCTTTCCGAGGAAGACAAGCTGACGGTGATGCGGGCGCGCAAGATCCAGCGCTTCCTCTCGCAGCCCATGTTCGTGGCCGAGGCCTTCACTGGCCGCCCCGGGCGCTACGTGCCCATCCGCGAGACGGTGCGGGGTTTCAAGGAGATCTTGGAGGGCAAGTGGGACCACCTTCCGGAGCAGGCGTTTTACATGGTGGGCACCATAGACGAGGCCGCCGAACAGGGCGAACGCATGCTGAAAGAGGCGGCGGTCTAGGGGGCCGGGAGCGATGGCCGGGCGTCCCGCGCGGAGCCTGCCCCGCCCCTTCACCCTGCACTGGGGCAGCGGCCGCATTGTGGAAGAAGCGACGTATATGGGCCGGTACCATGAGCCGTCCATCCAGTTGCTGGAGTTCGAGGACGGCTCCCTGGCCTTGCGCTTCTGCTACTACGACCACGCGGGGCGCTTCCAGCGCAGCCCCCTCATCCTGGGCGACGACGAGATACGTGGCTTGCACGAGGCCCTGGCCAGCACGCCGCGCCTGCGGGCCCTCTTGGAGGAGTTGGTAGGATGCCGCTGAGGGTGGAGGTCATCACCGCCGAACGGGTGGTGTATACTGCCGACGACGTGGACTCGGTGACGCTGCCCGGGGTCGTCGGCGAGCTGACGGTGCTGCCACGGCACGCCCCTCTCATGACCATGCTGCAGCCAGGCATCATGCGCATCGTCCGCCGCGGGCAGGAGGAGGAGATGGCCGTCCACGGCGGCTTTCTGGAGGTGATGGGGGACAGGGTGACAGTCCTGGCCGATGCCGCTGAACGGGCCGAAGAGCTGGACGTGGAGCGGGCCGAGGCGGCCCGCCGGCGCGCCCAGGAGCGGCTGGCCGAACGCCGGGCCGAGGCTGTCGACATGGCCGTGGCCGAGGCCGCCCTGCGCCGCGCCCTGGTGCGCCTGAAGCTGGCCGAGCGAACCCGCCGGCGACGGCCCTCCCCCTAGGGAGCGTCATGGCCCCTCCCCCCGTCACCGACCAGCGCGAGAAGACCAGCAGCCGCTTCCTCATCGACGGGCGCCGGGCCCTGCGGGGCGTAGTAGAGGTCTCGGGCTCCAAGAATGCCGCCCTGGGGGCCATGGCCGCGGCCCTCCTGACTGCCGAGGACTGCTATATCGAGAACGTCCCCGATATCGGCGACGTCCGCTTCATGTCGGACGTGCTCCGCAGCCTGGGTGCGCAGGTGGAGTGGGCCGCCCCGGGCGTCCTGCGCATCAACGCGGCCAGATTGCACGACTTCGCCCCGCCCAGCGACTTGGTATCGAACCTGCGGGGCAGCTTCTTGGTGATGGGAGCTCTGCTGGGGCGCTCCGGCCAGGCAGCCTGTGCGCCGCCCGGTGGCGACGTCATCGGCCAGCGGCCCATCGATGTCCACCTGAAGGGCTTCGAGATGCTGGGCGCTCGCGTCTGGCGGGAGGAAGAGAAGTTCGTGGCCGAGGCGCGCGAGCTGCGCGGCGCCCGCATCTTCCTCGACTACCCCAGCGTGCTGGGCACCCAGAACCTGGTGCTGGCGGCCGTGCGGGCACGGGGGCGCACCACCATCATCAACGCCGCCTGCGAGCCCGAGGTCTCGGCCCTGGCCGAGATGCTGAACCGCATGGGAGCGCGCATCCGCGGCGCGGGCACCCACACCATCGAGGTCGAAGGGGTGGACGAGCTGCGGGGGGCCGTGCACCGCAACATACCCGACCGCATCGAGGCGGGCACCTTCGCCATCGCTGCCGCCATCACCGGCGGCGAGGTGGAGGTGCGCGGCCTCCGCCCCGACCACCTCTGCTCCCTCGTCCAGAAGCTGAGGGAGGCCGGCGTACAGGTGGAGGAGGGCGAAAGCTGGCTGCGGGTGCGAGGCGAGCGCCCGCTACGGGCCATCACGGTGCAGGCCCTGCCCTATCCCGGCCTGGCCACCGACCTGCAGGCGCCGATGGCTGCCCTGCTCACCCAGGCCGAGGGCGTGAGCTATGTGCACGAGCGCGTGTTCGATAACCGGCTGCTCTACGTGGCCGAGCTGCGCAAGATGGGGGCGGAAGTGGTGACCACGGGCACCACCACCGCCATTATCACCGGGCCCACGCCCCTTTTGGGCACGCGGGTGAGGGCGCTGGACGTGCGGGCCGGGGCGGCCCTGATCCTGGCCGGCCTCGTCGCCCACGGCCGCACCGAGATCACCGACATCTACCACGTGGACCGTGGCTACGAGCGCATCGATGAGAAGCTGAACGCCCTGGGCGCCCACGTGGAGCGGGTGGATTAGGCCCGCCCAGTGGTGCATGATAGAGGGGCCGGCGAGGCGACAGGCCCCGCGAGACATTCCGCGCCGGAGACAGGGGGTTGCCGTGTTAGGGAAGCAGTTGGGGGTAGACCTGGGTACCGCTAACGTCCTGGTATACGTCAAGGGGCGGGGGATCGTCATCAACGAGCCGTCTATCGTGGCGGTGGCCCGCCACAGCAACACCATCGTGGCCGTGGGCAACGAGGCCCGCGAGATGGAGGGCCGCACGCCCGACGCCATCAACGTCATCCGGCCCATGCGTCACGGCGTTATCGCCGACTATCTGACGACGGAGGCCATGCTGCGCTATCTCATCGCCAAGGCGGTGGGCAGGCTCTCCTTCGTCAAGCCGGAGGTGGTCATCTGCGCGCCGGTGGGGGCTACCGGGGTGGAGAGGCGGGCCGTCCAGGAGGCCTGCGAGGCTGCCGGCGCCCGGCGTCCGGTGCACGTGATACCGGAGCCCCTGGCGGCGGCCCTGGGCGCCCGCATCCCCATCGACTCGCCCCAGGGACACATGGTGGTGGACATCGGCGGCGGCCGCACCGAAGCGGCCATCATCTCCCTGTACGGCATCGTGGTCAGCGAGTCGGTGCGGGTGGCTGGCGACCGCTTCGACGAGGCCATCGTCAACCATGTGAAGCGCCGTCACAACCTCATAATCGGCGAGCGCACGGCGGAAGAAGTGAAGATCGCCATCGGCTCAGCCCTGCCCCTCGAGGAGGAGCTGACCTATGAGGTGCGGGGCCGCGACCAGATCACCGGCCTGCCCCGCAGCATCACCATCACCGCAGCCGAGGTGTGCCAGGCCCTGCAGGAGCCTCTGCAGGCCATCGTGGGGGCCATCCGCTCCGTGTTCGAGCGCACGCCGCCGGAGCTCGTCTCGGACATCATCGACCACGGCATCGTGCTGGTGGGCGGCGGGGCCATGCTGCGCAACCTGGACCGTCTCATCACCCAGGCGGTGGGCATCCCCTGCTACGTGGCCGAGAACCCCCTGACCTGCGTGGCCATGGGAGCGGGAGTGGCCCTCGAGTACCTGGAGCTCATCAAGCGGGCTATGCCGCCCGAAGAGGAATGGGCGGTGGCCCTCTGAAGCCGGCCTACTTGGCCGGCGGGGAGGCGCTGCCCTGGCGCAGGTAGTAGGTCATGCTCTGCAGCGCCAGCACGGGGTCGACACGTCGGATATGCACGCCCTTGGGCACCCGGGCAGTGATGGGTGCGTAGTTGAGGATGGCCCTGACTCCGGCCCGCACCAGCCGGTCGATGACCTCCTGGGCCACCTTGGCGGGCACGGCGACGATGCCGATCTCCACCGGCTCCCGTGCCAGGACCTCTTCGAGCTCGGCCACGTCGTGCACCGTGAGGCCGTTGACCTCCTGGCCGACGATGCGCGGGTCGGCGTCGAAGGCGTGGACGATACGGAAGCCCTGGGGTGCGAACCCTTCGTACTGGACGATGGCCTGCCCCAGCCTGCCCACGCCCACCAGGGCCATGCGCCACTGCCTGTCCAGGCCCAGGATCTGGCGCAGCGCCTCGAGTAGCGTCTGGACGTTGTATCCACGCCCCTGCTTGCCGAACCGGCCGAAGTAACTTAGGTCCTTACGGATCTGGGCCGGCGTCACTCCCAGACGCTGTCCAAGCTCCTGAGAGCTGACCACCTCCCTGCCTTCCTGCGCCAGCGCGTCCAGGGCCCTCGCATACAGCGGCAGCCGCTCGATGACTACCGATGGTATTTCCAACGTGCTACCCCCACCAGGTCCCGAAGCGTTTTATCAATCGCCCCAGCCTCAGGTGGCTTGTGCAATTTATAACATTGGCCCAGCGAGGCAGTCAACACCGCCCCGTCACTGTAAGCCCTGCCTATATCTGATGCACCTCGTCGATGACGCGCCGCACCACCTCGTCGGCGTCACCGCCACGCACCATGAAGCCCAGGGTGACGGTGGTGACGATGCCGCCCCACCGCTCCTTGAGCTGGGGGGCGATCTCGTCGGGCGTGCCGATGATGGCGAACTCCTGCAGGATGTCGTCGGTGATGAGAGATGCCATCTCCTGCCACTTGCCCTCCAGGGAGAGTTGGTGCAAGCGCATGCCCACCTCGCCCCAGCCGTGCACTTCCAGCACGCCATGATAGGTACGCGTGGACCCGTAGAAGGCGATCTGCGAGCGGGTCGCCTGCTTGGCCCTTTCTATCTCTTCCCGGTTGCGGCCGGTGATGATGAAGCCCCCGCCCACGATGTCGATGTCCTTCAGGCTGCGGCCCGCCTTCTTCGCCCCTGCCTCCATGTTGGGCAGGATGACCTCCTTGGTGTACTTGAGGGTATTGAAGCCGTGCAGCCGCACTCCGTCGCATAGCTCGCCGGCCAGCCGGCACATGTAGGGCCCCACCGCCGAGATGTAGATGGGCACGTGAGGATGCTCGATGGGCCCGGCGTTGAAGAAGGGAGAAATGAGGGTGAACTGGTAGTACTTGCCCTGGAACCGCGGCGGGGTGTTGTTCTGGAAGGTATCGAAGATGGCACGCAGGCACAGAATGTACTCCCGCAGGCGCGGTTCGGGGGGCCCCACCCAGGGCGTCGAGTAGCGGCGCTCGTTGTGGCCCTTGACCTGCGTGCCAATGCCCAGCAGAAACCGGCCGCTGGAAAAGTGTTGCAGGTCCCAAGAGATCTGGGCGGTGACGAAGGGACTCCTGGGAAAGGCAATGGCCACGCCCGTTCCCAGGGTGACCCGACTGGTATGCTCGGCGGCGATCAGCAGGGGGAAGAAGGGGTCGTGGCCGGTCTCGGCCGTGACCAGGCCGTCGAAGCCCAGGGCCTCTGCCCGCCTGGCGGCCTCGGCGATCTCCTGGAAGGTGCGTCCCGTGAGGCCGGTCTCGATGCGCATCTGCCCTCTCCTGTGGGTGTAACGGTACTTGACCTATGCCTTAATTTTGCTCACACCTGGCCCCGATGGCAACGGCTGGCGGCCTCACCCCAGGACGAAGGCGACCACCTCGGCGTTCACCAGGTCGGGGCGCTCGCGCATGAGGAAGTGGCCCGCCTGGGGCACCCGCTTGAAGGTCAGGCGGGCAAAGTAGTCGCCCAGGCGGTCGCTCCAGGCCACGGGCAGCACCGGGTCGCTTTCTCCCCACAGGACCAGGGTGGGGGCCTCGATCTTGGCCTGGGGCGCAGCCATCTGCCCGGCCTCGACCCGAAATGTAGCCCGATAGCAATTGAAGCCGCCCCTCAGGGCGCCGGGCTGGGAGAAGACGTCCACGTAGCGCTCTATCTCTTCGTCCGTCCACAGGCCCTTATCGTGGGACCAGTGAGAGAGGAAATGGCGCAGGTACGCCTCGATAGCCTGCCGCGACGAGCCCACTAGCTGTTCGGCCAGGGGCAACTGGTGGAAGAACAGGTACCAGACCTGCTGCAGGTGCGAGGGCTCGAACCAGCGCGGCCCGACGCCGGGGTAGGGAGGGTCGAAGAGCACCAGCTTGTCCACTCGCTGGGGGTAGGTGCGGGCGAAGCGCTGCACCCAGACGGCGCCGAAGTCGTGGGCGATGAAGCTGGCCCGCTCCCAGCCCAGGTGGTCCAGCAGGGCGGCCAGGTCCTGGGCGAAATGGGCCGAGGTGTACCCTTGCTCGGGCGGCACGTCGGGCTTGTCGGTGTAGCCGTAGCCGCGCATGTCGGGGGCCACCACGTCGAAGTGGCGGGATAGGGGCCCGACGTTCAGGTGCCACTCGAAGTAGAAGCCGGGCCAGCCGTGGACGAGGACGAGGGGCGGGCCGGAGCCCTGGCGCACGTAGTGGTAGCGCAGGCCGTTGACCTGCGCCTCGTGGTGCGGGAAGCCGTCGTCAGGGTAGGCGCCCATGCCAGCCTCCGCTCGTCGAATACTGGGCGTGGTCGGCGTTACGCAGCGTCACACTCGAGACCTTTACCGCTACCATACGTGGACACGTAGACCCGGAATACGCCGGAAACTGCGGGCGTCGGCAGTTACCAGATCGAACCCGATAGCTATGGCTGTGGCAGCGATCAGTAGATCGTGCGCCCCGATAATTTCACCGCGCGATGCCAAATCGGCCCACAGGCGGGCGTGCACCCTTGCCGTTTCGAGTCCGAAGCCGACAACGGGAAAGCGCGACAGGATACCCTCAACGAAGCGCTGCCGTCGTTCTCTGCGCCGCGTGTCCTCGGCGCGATATACCCCGTGCAAAAGCTCGCTGGCGGTAACGGCACTGATGGCCACGGGTTCGTCCTCTAGGCCGAGTAGACGTCCCAGGTTCAGAGCGCCTCGCTCGTAGGCGATGAACACGCTCGAATCAATCAATATGCCCATGGGGGCATCGGTGCGGGTCCGGATGCCTTCCGCGCTGCCGCCAGCTCTGCTGCGAACCTTTCGGCATCCTCGACGTCCAGGTGTGGCAGGGAGGCCAGCACCTGCGGCAGGTCGCGCCCGCGGAGCACCTCCCCACCAGTCGCCGGCACGAGTTCAGCCACGGGCTGGTCGTCCTCGACGATGACGAACCTCTCGCCACGGAGGCGAACCCGCTCGAGCAGCTGCGGGAGGCTCCTGAGCGCCTCGGCCAGCGTGATCCTGGTGCCCAATGCTTTTTCCTCCCTGCTTCCCATCGAGTAGACTTTAACCTCACATCACGCCGCCCGTAAAGGGTGCCCCTTGTCTGCCCCGGGGCCTTGGCCTAACATGGGGGCACTCGCAGGAGGTGAGCGGCCATGGCCCAGGTGGTGAGCCTCCCCTTCGGCACGGGTACCGTCCAGGTCGAGCTTCCCGACGATGCCATAGTCATCGGCGGCGGTGGGGAGGGGCGCCCCCGCCTGCAACCGGCCCCCGACCAGGAGCAGGCGGTGCGAGCGGCCCTGGCCAGTCCCCTGGGCATGCCAAGGCTGGGCGAGCTGGCCCGGCCGGGCGCCCGCGTCCTCATCGCCTTCGATGACTGCACCGTCGCCTCCTACGGCCCGGTGCGGCGGCTGGCCATCGAGGCCATGGTGAAGGAGCTCACGGCGGCCGGCGTTCGGGAGGATGATATCCATCTCGTCTGCGCCAACGCCCTCCACCGCAAGTGGCGGCGGCAGGAGCTGGCCTCGGTGCTGGGCGAGGAGCTGGTGGAGCGGTTCGGGCCCCGCCTTACCTGCCACGACGCCGAGGCGCCCGAAGACCTGGCGTACCTGGGCACCAGCGAAAGCGGCTATGACGTGGAGGTCCACCGCCTGGTGGCCGAGGCCGACATCACCTGCTACGTCAACGCTGGCTACCACCTCGGGTTCAACGGCGGCTGGAAGTCCATCGTGGTGGGCCTCTCCACCTGGCGCTCTATCCGCTGGACGCACCATCCCGACGGCATGTCCATGTCCGTCCACGACAACCGCATGCACCGGGTGTTGACGGAGATGGGCCACCATCTCCGGCAGCGGGTGGGCAAGCCCATATTCAAGGTGGAGACGCTGCTGGCCAACCCCTACCAGGTGGCCCACGTCTTCGCCGGCGACGTGGACGAGACGCGGCGGGCAGCCATCGAGGTCATGGCCTCCCTGTTTCCGCCGCGCCGGGCCGAAGCGCCTGTCAGGGTGGACGTGCTGGTCTACGGGGTGCCGGCCTGGAGCCCCTATGCCTCCTTCGCCCGTATGAACCCCATCCTCACGCTGGTCTCCAGCGCTCTGGGCTACCTGGGCGGCTATATCGAGGCCCTGGGCAAGCCCGGCTGCTCCGTGGTCCTCGCCACGCCCTGCCCCGAGGAGTGGGACATGGTCCACCACCCCGCCTACAAGGAGGTATGGGACCGGGTCCTGCCGGCGACGAAGGACCCCTACGAGATCATGGCCCGCTTCGAAAACGAGTTCGCCTCTCACCGGGGCTACATCGAGTCCTACCGCTTCGGCTACGCTTACCACCCCGTGCATGCCCTGCTGGCCACCCACCCCCTCAAGCGGCTGCGGCACGCGGGGCGGGTGTTCGTGGCCGGGGCCGAGGACCCGGCGGTGCCCAGGCACCTGGGCTTCGTCCCCACCCGTACGGTGGAAGAGGCCATCGCCGAGGCGCGACGCCTGCACGGCCCCGACGCGACCGTCGCCTGTGTGGCCCGCTTCCCGGGGATGTAGCTACGCGTCGAGCCTCAGAACGCGGACGGCGTTATCGCGCAATATCTTCGGCCGGACCTCTTCCCGAAAGGGGGCCGCTTCGAAGTCCGAAAGCCAGCGTTCGGGCATGATCATGGGGTAGTCGGAGCCGAACATCACCTTGTCTTGCAAAAGCGTATTGGCGTACTGGACGAGCTGGGGCGGGAAGTACTTGGGGGAATAGCCCGAGAGGTCCATGAACACGTTTGGCTTGTGCAGGAGCACCGCTATCTGCTCGTCCACCCAAGGGAAGGCGGGATGGGCCATGATGATGGTCAGCTCGGGGAAGTCGGCGGCCAGGTCGTCGATGTGGGGTATGGGGGCGCAGTACTTGGTCTTGATGCCGCCGCCACCCGGCGACCCGGCGCCGAAGCCGGTCATGCCGCTGTGGAATAGGGCAGGCACCCCCAGCCGAGCGATGGTCTCCCACAGAGGATAGAAGCGGTGGTCGTCGGGGAAGAACTCCTGCAGGCTGGGGTGGAACTTGACGCCCCGCAGGCCCAGATCCTCCACGCTGCGGCGCACCTCATCGATGGCCTTTTTGCCCTTCCAGGGGTCCACGCAGCAGAAGCCGATGAACTGCCCCGGGTAGCGGCGCACGATGTCGGCGATGAAGTCGTTGCTCACCGGGGGAAGGCCGGTCTTGGCCTCCCAGTCCTCGGCCAGGAGCACGCCCACGATGTCGCGCTCGGCATAGTACTGAGCCATGGCCTCCACCCCTTCGGGCAGGGGCGGCGCCCGGAAGTAGGCCTGGGTGGCCACCCGCAGGGGATGGCGGGCGGCCTCGCCCTGGGGCGGCACGTGCACGTGCATATCGATGGCCCTGGCCATGCTCGACCTCCTTCAGTCCACCATGGAATAGCCGCCGTTCACGGACAGCACTTGGCCCGTGACCCATTCCGCCCGCTGAGAGGCGAGAAAGGCCACTGCGTTGGCGATGTCCTGGGGCTGGCCCAGGCGCCCCAGGCCCCGGGCCAGCGGGTAGAAGGCCATGATCCGCTCGCGCTGCGCCTCGATCCAGTCGCGGGTGGCCTCGGTCTCGGTGGTGGCAGGCGAGACGCAGTTGACGGTGATGCAGAAGCGCCCCACCTCCTTGGCCAGGGCCTTGCTGAAGCCGATGACCCCTGCCTTGGCCATGGAGTAGGGCACCAGCCGTATCTCCCCCACCCGGCCGGCATCGGACACGATGTTGACGATGCGCCCCCAGCGACGCTCGATCATCCCGGGCAGGACGGCGCGGGTGCAGTACAGGGTGCCGTAGGTGATGATATGCATGGTGCGGTCCCACTGGGCGCGGTCCGATTCCACGAATAACTGGCCGGTGGCGGGGACTACCTCCGCCGTGGCCAGGGGGATGCCGGCGTTGTTGACCAGGATGTCCACCGGCCCCAGGGCCTCCTCCACCTGCCGCACCATGGCCTCTACCTGCTCCTGGTCGGTGACGTCGGCGGCTACCCCGATGGCGGTCCCGCCGTTGCGGCGGATCTCATCGGCCACCGTCTCCGCCCGCTCCTGGACGATGTCGTTGACAGCCACCCTGGCCCCTTCCCCGGCCAGAGTGAGGCAGATGGCCCGGCCGATGCCGCGGCCAGCGCCCGTCACCAGGGCTACCCGGCCCTCTATGCCCAGGTCCATGGCCTACCTCCTCTCGGCGGCGTGTTACGCTCGGCATAAGGATAATGTGAGGGGCGGGCCAGTTAAAGGCCCGAGGACAGGAGCGGGCCCGTGAGCGACCGAGAGGTAACGACTTGCGACGTGGCGGTGGTAGGGGCGGGGAACGCCGCCCTGTGCGCGGCTCTCTCTGCCCTGGAGCAGGGGGCGCGGGTGCTGGTGCTGGAAGCGGCCCCGGAGGGAGAGCGGGGCGGCAACTCGTACTTCACCGGCGGACTGTTCCGCTTCCCCTTCCGCGGCCTGGACGACATCGCCGCCCTGATACCTGACCTGAGCGATGCCGAGGCGCGGTCGGTGGAGCTGGAGCCCTACAGCGAGGAGCAGTTCTTCGAGGACGTGGCCCGGCTGGGCGAGTACCGTTCCGACCCGGAGCTGCTGTCCACCCTCGTCTCGCAGGCGTTTCCCACCCTGCGCTGGCTGCGGGAGCGGGGGGTGCTCTTCACCCTGGCCGTGGGCAGGCAGGCGTTCCGCGTGGGCGAGCGCTTCCGCTTCTACGGCGCCCTGGTGGTGGAAGCGGTGGGCGGCGGCGCCGGGCTGGTGGACTCCCTCTTCGCCGCCGTCCAGCGCCGCGGCGGCCAGGTCTGGTACGAGGCCCGCGCTGTGGGGCTCCTCAGCCAGGACGGCCGAGTGGCCGGTGTGCGGGTGCGCCGCCAGGGGTCGTACGTGGACGTGCCGGCGCGGGCGGTGGTGCTGGCCTGCGGGGGCTTCGAGGCCAACGCGGAGATGCGCGCGCGCTACCTGGGGCCCGGCTGGGACCTGGCCAGGGTGCGCGGCACCCGCTACAACATCGGTGACGGCATCCGCATGGCCCTGGAGCTGGGCGCCCAGCCCTACGGCCACTGGAGCGGCTGCCACGCCGTGGCCTGGGATGCCAACGCCCCGCCCTACGGCGACCGCAAGGTGGGCGACCTGTTCCAGAAGCACTCCTACCCCCTGGGGATCGTCGTGAACCGCCTGGGCCAGCGGTTTCTGGACGAGGGGGCCGACTTCCGCAACTACACCTATGCGCGCTATGGGGCCGAGATCCTGAAGCAGCCCGGCCAGATCGCCTTCCAGATATTCGACGCCAAGGTGCTGCCCCTGCTGCGGGACGAGTACCGCGTACCCCAGGCCACCCGCGCCCAGGCCGATTCGCTGGCGGAGCTGGCCGACCGCCTGGGCATCGAGCGCGAAGGGCTGCTGCGGACTGTGGCCGAGTTCAACGCCGCCGTGCAGGGAGGGGAATTCAACCCCGCCGTCAAGGACGGGAAGGGCACCCGCGGCATCGTGCCGCCCAAGTCCAACTGGGCGCTGCCGCTCGACACGCCGCCCTTCGTGGGGTACGCCGTCACCTGCGGCATCACCTTCACCTACGGCGGCGTGCGCATCGACGGGTGCGGGCGGGTGCTGGACATTTACGACCGCCCCATCCCGGGCCTGTATGCCGCCGGCGAGCTGGTGGGCGGCCTCTTCTATCACAACTATCCGGGAGGCTCGGGGCTGACGGCAGGGGCCGTATTCGGGCGCATCGCCGGGCGGGAGGCGGCCCTCTTCGCCCGCGGCGCCTGAAGGGGTGGGCTATCGCCTCGGGCTCCCTCGTCCTATTATGTCTGTCGGACAGGGAAGGCCGTTGCAGCCCGCGTTCTCCTTCGAAGGCTTCGTGACCCCCTGGGAGGTGCGTCGGCAGCGCTATCTCTATCTGCCCTTCACGGTGCCGCCCGGGACGGGCCGCATCGATGTCTCGTACCAGTTCGACGAGCCGGTGACAGCCCCCCTGGGCATGGGGCCGGGCAACAACGTGGACATCGGCATCTTCGACCCCCGCGGCCTGGACTTCCCCGAGGCCCCCGGCTTCCGGGGCTGGAGCGGTTCCGCCCGCCACGAGTTCTTCATCGCCCCCCACGAAGCGACGCCGGGCTATGTCGCCGGGCCGCTCCTTCCCGGCCGCTGGCACATCGTCCTGGGGTTCGAGCGGGTGCAGGAATCGGGGGTGGGCTACCGGGTGCGTGTCTCCCTGGAGGAGGGCCGGGACGGAGGGGCCGCGCCTCCGGCGGAGGGCGGCAGTCCGCCCCGTCGTGCCCGGGTAAAGGGCGGGCGCTTCCTGCGGGGCGACCTGCACTGCCACAGCGTCCACTCCGATGGCCTGAACACGGTGGAGGAGCTGGCGCGGGACGCCGTGGCCAAGGGGCTGGACTTCCTGGCCGTCACCGACCACAACACCTGCACCCACCACCGCGAGCTGGAGCGCCTTTCCCACCTGCCCATCGTCCTCATCCCGGGCGAGGAGGTGACAACCTACTGGGGTCACGCCAACGCCTGGGGCCTGCGCCGCCTGGTGGACTTTCGCTGCACCGATGAGGAGTCCATGCGCGCCCTGCAGCGGTTCGTGCGGGAGCGGGGCGGACTCTTCTCCATCAACCACCCCAAGTGCATCGGCCCGCCCTGGCTCTTCGACCTGTGGGACGGCTTCCCGTGCATGGAGGTGTGGCAGGCACCGTGGCGCTTCCACAACTGGGACTCGCTGGAGCGCTGGGAGACGCTGCTCCAGCGCGGGCTGCGGGTGGTGGCGGTGGGCGGCAGCGATACCCACTCCATACCGCCGGCGCGGCCGTTGCACCCCCACGGGTTGGGCAACCCCACCACCTGGGCCTATGTGCCCGAGGCCGAGGCGGGCGAGGAGGAAGTGCTGGCGGCCATCCGCCGCGGGCACGTGTTCATCTCGGCCGGGCCGGAGGGGCCCCGGCTGGTGCTCCAGGCCGATGCCGACGGCGACGGCCGTTTCGAGGCGCTGATGGGGGACAGCATCGTACCCCCGGAGGGGCGGCCCGTGCGCGTGCGGGCGGCGGTGGAGGGCGGGGCCGGGCACCGGCTCTGGCTGTTGCGGGACGGGGTGCCGGTGGCCATCGTGCCCGTCGAGCGCGACAGTTACGTCTTCGAAACGGAGCTGGACATGGCGGGAAGCCGCTACCTGCGGGCGGAGCTGCGGGGTTGGCGGGGCCGCCCGGAGAGGGGAGAGGTGGTGTGGGCCCTCTCCAACCCCATCTGGGCCGCAGGGGCATGACCTGACAGGGGAGGAAGAACAGATGGCCCAGCCCGAAGCGCCGCAGCGCACCATCGTCGTCGTCTCCCACACCCACTGGGACAGGGAGTGGTACGAGCCTTTCGAGGTCATGCGGGCGCGGCTGGTGCGCATGCTCGACCGCCTACTGCGCTTCCTGGACGAGACGCCGGACTTCACCTGCTTCGTCCTGGACGGCCATACCATCTGCCTGGAGGACTATCTGGAGGTGCGGCCGGAACGCAGGGGGGACATCGCTCGGCTGGTGCAGGCGGGGCGGCTGGTCATCGGCCCCAACTACGTGCTGCCCGATGAGTTCCTCATCGGCACCGAGTCCTGGGTGCGGAACCTGATGCTGGGGCTGAGGACTGCCCGCGCCTTCGGCCCGCCCATGATGGTGGGCTACTCGCCCGACGCCTTCGGCCACATAGCCCACCTGCCGGCTATACTGCGAGGCTTCGGCCTGGAGAGCGTGGTCATCTGGCGGGGGGTGGGGGAGGAGGCCACCACCAACGAGTTCCGCTGGGCTGCGCCCGATGGCTCCGAGGTGCTGGCCATCTTCCTGCGCCAGAGCTACTCCCTGGGGCGAGACCTGCCCTCGGTGCCCCGTGCGCTGGAGCTGAGGCTGCACGCCGTCCTCGACCAGCTGGTGCCCCACGCCCCTACCCCGTACATTCTCCTGCCCAATGGGGACGACCACCGTGCCGCTCAGGAAGACCTGCCCCGGGTGATCGCCCTCGCCAACGAACTGCTGCCCGGCGTGCGCACCGTCCAGGCCGACTACGCTGCCTATGCCTCCTGGGTGCGGGAGGCGCTGGGCGATGGCCTGGCGTCCCTGCCCCGGCTGGAAGGGGAGTTCCGCTCCAGCCGCACGTCCAACGTGCTGGCCGGCGTCCTCTCGGCCCGTATGTGGATCAAGCAGCGCTATCAGGAGTGCGAGGATCTGCTGGCCCGCTGGGCGGCGCCCTTCTCCACCTGGGCGCACCTGCTGGACAACTTCAACGGCGGCCTGCCCCGACGCCCCGCTGACCATGCGTTGCTGGACTACGCGTGGCGGCTCCTGCTGCAGAATGCCCCCCACGACTCCATCTGCGGCTGCTCCGTCGACCCCGTCCATGAGGAGATGCGCCCCCGCTTCGACCGTTGCCAGCAGATCGGAGAGGACGTCCTGGGCCAGGCGTTGCATACGCTGGCCGGCTGTGCCGCCCCCGCCAGGCAGGGGCACCACCTGGTGGTCTTCAACTCGGAGCACGGGCCCCGGGACGACTTCTGTACCGCCGTGCTGCCCCTGGAGGGGAAGCTAGTACCCGATCACCTGCAGGGACCGGAAGGCGAGCGCGTGCCCTTGCAGGTGCTGTCGCGCTCTGAAGCGCCGGCCCAGGTGACGGTTGGGTTCGTGGCCCCGGGCGTACCTGGCTACGGCCTCAAGGCCTTCGAGGTCGTGTGCCGGGAGCGGACTTCCGAGCGGCTGCCCATCCTCCGCGGCAACGCCATCGAGAACGAGTTCTTCCGTGTGGAGGCCGATGCCGCCGCCGGCACCTTCACCTTGCGCGACAAGCGCACCCGGCGCACCTACCGCGGCCTGAACCGGTTCGTGGACGGGGGCGATGCCGGCGACGAGTACAACCACGCGCCACCCGAGGTCGACCGGCTGGTTACCAGGCCCCGGCATCACGCCCGCGTCGCCGTGGTGGAGGCAGGCCCGGCACGCTGGGCCCTGGAGATGCGCATGGTCTACTCGCTGCCTGCCTCGCTGGATGCCCAGGGCCAGGGCCGCTCCCGCCAGGAGGTGGAGTGCCCCATTGTCACCAGGGCATACCTGTACCCTGGCGTGCCCCGCATCGACATTGAGACCGAGGTGGAGAACAGGGCGCTGGACCATCGCCTGCGCGTCCACTTCCCCACCGGGCTGCGCTCCGGCCACGTGTGGGCGGAGCAGCACCTGGGAGCCATCCGCCGCAGCATCGACCTACCGCCGGCGCGGCCGACCGACTACGAGGCGCCCGTGGGCACCTGCCCCCAGAAGGCGTTCTGCGCCGTGGAGGAGGACGGCCTGGGCTTCATGCTGGCCAACCGTGGCCTGCCCGAGTACGAGGCCTTGCGGGAGGCCGACGACACGGTCACCCTGGCCCTGACGCTGCTGCGCTGCGTGGGCTGGCTGTCGCAGCCGGACATCTCCCCCTGGCGGAGGGGCCCTGCTGGCCCCCACCTGCCCACACCGGGCGCCCAGATGTTGGGCCGGTGGACGTTCCACTACTCCCTCATCCCTTATCAGGGCAGCTGGGAGGAGGCCATGGGGCAGGCCCACCACTTCGCCCGGCCCCTGCGGGCTGCCCGCGTCCGCGACGGCATCGGTATGCTGGAGCGGGCCGTCTCCCTGCTGGAGGTGGAGCCTGCCCGGGTGGTCGTTTCCACTGTCAAGCTGGCCGAGGAGGGCGGCGGCGTGGTGGTGCGGGCCTACAACCCCACCCCGGAGCCGTTGCTGGCCCGGCTTCGCCTGTTCGCTGCCGGCGGGCCGGTGGAGGAAGTGGACCTGAACGAGTCCCCCATCGGGCCCCTGGCCATGAGCGACGGCTGGGTGGAGCTGGACATGCGGCCCAACCAGGTGCGCACGCTCCTGTTCCGCTTCCCCGGTGGGTGACGCGGGCCCCTGGGAGCTAGCGCTCCGGCAGGGCATGCTCGGCCCTGTCATGGCCGTCGACCTCTCGGGAAAGTGGGTCTGGGTGTGGCAGTGGCCGCGCGCCGACGGGGGCGACCCGGGGACTGTGGCGGCACGTCTCCGCGCCGCCGGGTGCCGGGGCGTGCTGGTCAAGGCCTATGATGGGCCCGGCTGGTCCCACCAGGGACAGCCCTGGCGCGAGATCTGTCGCGCCCTGCGGGCCCACGGGCTGCTGGTAGGGGGCTGGGGCTACCACTACGGCCAGGACGTCGAAGGGGAGGCCCGCCGCGCCGTCGAGACGGCGTCGTACGGCGAGGCCGACCTGCTGGTCCTGGACGTGGAAGCGGAGTTCGAAGGCCGCCCTGATGCGGCCGCCTCGCTGGTGATGCGGTTGCGCCAGGAGCTCGGGCAGTCATACCCTCTGTACTTCAGCACCTTCGCCCTGCCCCGCTACCACCGCCCCTTCCCCTTCGCGCCCTTCGCGGAGGGGTGTCAGGGGGCCGCGCCCCAGCTCTACTGGAACGCCTTCCGTCTGCCCATGGCCTGGTCTCTGGCGGCGATGTACGAGGACTACGGCCTCCTGGGCCTCGGGCCGGCGCGGCTCTTCCCGGTGGCCGGCCTCTATAAGGAAGGCACGGTGCCGTATCCCCGGCCCGAGGACGTGAGCGCCTTCGTCCGCCTGGCCCTGGAGCGTGGCTCGCGGGGCGTGAGCTTCTGGTCCTATCAGCACATGGACGAGGCCATGTGGGAGGCGGTGGCGAGAGTGGCCGTGCCCTCAGGGGAGGACAGGCAAACGATGCCGCCGGTGGAGTGGATGACGGCCCTTGAGGAGCGGGTATCGCGGCTGGAGGAGCGGGTGGCGGCGCTGGAGGGGCGCCCCACGCCCGCAACTGCCCCGCGCACGTACACCGTCCGGCCGGGCGATACCCTGTGGGCCATCGGCCAGCGGCTGGGGGTGGACTGGCGCCGCCTCTACGAGGCCAACCGCGATACCATCGGGCCCGACCCGGACGTCATCCGCCCCGGTCAGGTGCTGGTAGTGCCTTAGGCCTGCCCGTAGGGTCGGGGGGCCCTATAATGGCCTCGTGGCCACTTCCCGCCCACGCTACGACGTGGCGGTGGTAGGGGCCGGCCCGGCCGGCTCCCGCACCGCGCGCGAGCTGGCCCGGCGCGGCCTGCGCGTAGCCCTCATCGAGGAGCACCAGCAGGTCGGCATCCCTTCCCACTGCTCGGGACTCATAAGCCCCCGCACCTGGCAGATGGGGGAGACGGGCGACGATTCCCTGATCTGCAACTTCCTGTGCGGCGCCTACGTCCACGTCCAGGGCGGCGGCCACGTAGAACTGGGCGATAGCCCCGTACGGGCCGTGGCCATAGACCGTGCCCGGTGGGACCAGAGCCTGGCCCGGCAGGCCTACGCTGCGGGAGCCGAAGCGGTGCAGGCCCGCTGCGTGGGCGTGGAGCGCACCAGGGACGGGTTGGTCCTCCACCTGCAGCGCAACGGGCACAGCTCGCGCCTGCTGGCGCGCCTGGTGGTCGGTGCCGACGGCACCCACTCGCGGGTAGCCCGCGCCCTGGGCCTCCCTCCTCCCCGCGAACGGGTGCTCGCCCTGGGCGTGGAGGCGGAGGTGCGGTTGCCCCGCGACGATTACGTGCACGTGTTCGTGGGGCCCGAGCTGGCGCCCGGGTGGTTCGGCTGGGCCATACCCCTGGGCGACGGCCGTGCCCGCCTGGGCATCGGTTGCTGGGGCGGCGCTGGCGAGCCCCTTCGCCGCTACCGCCAGTTGCGGGAGGCCTTCCCGTGGCTGCTGGGGAGAGTGCGGGAGCTCCGCTTCTACGGGGGAAGCATACCTCTCGCCCCTGCGCCCCTCACGTACGGCGATGGCGTGCTGCTGGTGGGCGACGCTGCCGGCCAGGTCAAGCCGTTTTCGGGAGGGGGCATCTATACCGGCCTGGTGGCGGCCCACCTCTGCGCTGAGGCCGCTGCCCGTGCCCTGGCGCGGGGCGACGTCTCCGCCCCCAGCCTGGCCGCTTACCAGCAGGCGTGGCGACGGGCGTTGGGGCGGGAGTTGGCCCGCAGCCGTCGGTTGCGCCTGATGGGCCTGTGCCTGGGCCAGCGGGAGCTGGAGATGCTGATGAAGGCGCTGTCCCATCCGCGCCTGCGAGGGCTGGCCGTGCGCAACGCCGACATCGACTACCCTTCCCGGACGCTGCTCACGCTCGCCCGGGCGACGCCCTCCCTGGGGCCGCTGGCCGCGGTGGCGTTGCGCCGGCCCCGAGCCCTCCTCCACCTGTTGGGGGCGTTTATGGGGTGGTGATGGGCGCATTCATTCTTTATCTGCATATTCCATGCTATAATTTCGGCTGACCGATGCCTTCACAGCGTGCGGGCCGTCACCTTCCCCCGGGCCAGGACGCCGGAGTCGCCCCCGCGCCTCCCGCGACGCTACGACCTGCCGGCCTGGGCGTGCGCGCCGTGGCCTTCGTGCTCGATGGGATAGTCCTGGGGTCATTTCTCATGGTCTTCGTGGCGCTGGCGCTGCTGCAACTGTTCCTGCGCACCGATACTGGCGCCCGCGACTCCGATGCCGCTGTCTGGACGGCGGTGTACATGGTGATGGGCTGGCTGGCCTTCGTGCCGCTGTACCACATCGTCCTCTGGGCGTGGCGCGGCCAGACCATCGGGCAGATGGCGGTGCACGTGCGGGTGGTGCGTCCGGACGGGAGCGACATAGGAGTGGGGCGTGCCGTGTTGCGCTGGATCGTCTATGCCCTGTCCGTGCTTTTCCTCTTCCTCGGCTTCGTGCCCGCCCTGTGGGACGACTGGCGGCGGGGGCTTCCTGACCTGGTAGCCGGCACGGTCGTCATTGACCTGGCGTGAGGCCGTCAGTGGGCGGCACGATGCGAACGGTATCCCTGGTGGTGGCAGGCGCGCTGACCACTCTCTGCTTCCTCGCCTTTACCCTGGCCCTCAACGGCTACCAGCTCACAGAGGAGGGTACGGGACGCCGCTTGCTGGAGCGGGCCCTGGTCGCTCTCACCGACCTGGATGCCGCCCTTCCGGCCCTGCAGGACTCGCTACGGCAGGCGGCGGAGGAGGCCCAGGGGCTGACCGTCGTCGTACCGGACTTTCCGGTACCGGTGGAGCTGTCCCGCGAGGAAGCTCAGACGCTGGAGGGGCAGGCCCTCCGCCAGCGTCTCCTGGCCGAGGGCTCGGCGCGCATGTACCGCCAGGGCAGCGGCGCCCTGCTCTCGGACCCGGAGGCCGAGCGCCGTCTGGAGACCACTTCCATGCCCTGGGCGCTGGAGCAGGGCCTGGGCCTCATCACCGAGGAGACCCACGGCAACCTGCAGGTGGCGATGATCGTCCTGGGAGCGCTGTCGCTGCTGCTCCTCGTCCCCGTGCTGTGGTCGCCGCCGCTGTGGGGGAAGATATCTCTCTTGGGGGCGGTGCTGCTGGTAGCGAGCCTGCCCCCTCTGGCAGGGGCGCTGGGGGTGCGCTTCTTCCTGCGGGCTGCCCAGGGCGATGCCGACCTGTTCGTGCGGGAACTGCTGCAGGTGGGCATCGATGCCATGACGGTGCCCGTGCGCAACTATCTGGCCCTCAGCGCCCTGGGCAGCGGCCTGCTGGTGGTGGCAGCGGCGATGGTGTGGGCCGGCTCGCGGGGCCGTGCGCCCGCGTTGACAGGCAAAGGCGACGCTGCCTAGAATTGGGGACGGCGGGGCGGTTCCCGCCCGAGCGGGAGCGGGCGTAGCTCAGCTGGCAGAGCATCTGCTTCCCAAGCAGAGGGCCGCGGGTTCGAGTCCCGTCGCCCGCTCCAGACCTGGGGCCCCCGACCCCTGACGAGTTGCGTCTCCCCCAGCGTATCGCTCCCCGGCTGTCGGCCTGTAGGCGCTTCACGGTCGTGGCGTCTCGCTCCGCGCCTGGCGGCCCCGCGGCCGCGATGCCCCTGCCTACGCCCGCGCGGCCGGCCGGTGACGGCGGACGCGGGGCGGGCCGGTGGAGCGGCTCTCGGGCACGCCGTGGACGGCCCGCAGCTCATCCAGCAGCGGTTGCAGGACGGCGACCAGATGTGCCAGGTGCCGGGCGCACTCCCGCGCGAAGCCTTCGTCCAGGGCCGATAAAGGCAGCGTGTAGTGCAGGCGCGTCCACCAGCCTGTCCACTCCTCCAGTTCGGCCGGCCGCCCCAACTCGGCCAGCACCCGCGGCATCTCTCCCGCCAGCAGCGACGCCCAGCGGTAGTTGTGCTCCCGCTCCCCTTCGAAGTGCAGTCCCAGCTCCACCAGCCCGTGGCGACGTTGCAGCCACAGCTCGTAGTGGACGGCGGGGTACCAGTAGTGCACCTGCAGTAGGGAAGGTGCCTGGCGCCAGCGGAAGTCGCGGAGGCCCTCCGGCATGAGCGCCGGCAGGTGCCCGCGCACCGCCTCCAGGAAGGCGGAGGCTTTCATGCCGGGGCCCCGGGCCGGGCCCTGCCCCGGTATCGCCCTATCGTTCACGCGATGATCCCCGCCCTTCGCAGCGACTCCAGTTCGGCGTCGGTGTAGCCCGCCTGGCGGAGCACCTCGTCGGTGTGCTGGCCCAGTCGGGGGCCCAGGGCACGGATGGAGCCCGGCGTGTCCGAGAGCTTGGCGCCGACGCCCACCTGGCGCACCCGGCCCAGGTCGGGGTGCTCCACCTCCGCCAGCATCTGCCGGTGCAGCACATGGGGGTCGGAGAAGACCTCGTCCAGGGAGTACACGGGCGCCACGCAGATGTCGTACTGGCGGAGCTCATGGAACCACTCGTCGCGCGTCTTCTCCTGGAAGCGACGGCGCAGGTAGTCGAATATCTCGGGATAGCGCTCCCTGTCCCACTGGTGGGCGATGTACTGCTCCGCCCCCAGGGCGCGGCAGAGGGCCTCCCAGAAGTAGGGCTCCAGGCAGCCGATGCTCAGGTAACGGCCGTCGGCACAGCGATAGACGTTGTAGCAAGGGGTGCCGCCGTTGAGCATGTCCTCCCCTGGGCGGGGCACCTGGCCATTGGCCAGGTAGCGGCTGGCCACCCAGGTCAGCAGGGAGGTCACCCCGTCGCTCATGGCCATGTCGATATACTGGCCACGACCAGTGCGCTCCCTCGCAAGCAGCGCCAGGCAGATGGCGAAGGCGGCGTAGAGGCCCCCGCCAGCGAAGTCGGCGATGATGTTCATGGGGATGGCGGGGGGCTGCCCGGGCCAGCCGGTGAGCCCCAGCGCCCCGCCCACGCTGATGTAGTTGATGTCGTGCCCCACCAGCCCGGCATAGGGACCGTCCTGCCCGTAGCCGGAGAGAGAGCAGTAAATGAGCCGCGGGTTGAGGCGCGCGAGGGTCTCGTAGTCCACGCCCAGGCGCCGCACCACGCCCGGCCGGAAGCCTTCCACCACCACATCGGCATCGCGGGCCAGGCGATAGAAGACATCCCGCCCTTCCTGCTGGCGCAGGTTGATGGCGATGGAGCGCTTGTTGCGCTGCAAGGGGTTCAGGGCGCGCGCCTCGGGCCGCTCCTCCTCCATGCTGATGCGGGCCGCGCCCGGCGGTGCCTCCACCACGATGACATCGGCGCCGAAATCGGCGAGGAGCATGGTGCAGAAGGGGCCAGGGGCCAGCCGGCTGAGGTCGAGGACGCGGACGCCATCGAGGGCCATCATCGCTGAGCACCTCCTGACTGGGGATGGGCATTCGCTTGTCGGTGGGGCACGCTTTCTGGCCTATCATGCCTGGGGCGGCCGGCCGCGGTCAAGCTGGCCCGGCCCCCCGCCCTGGGGAGGCCTGCGCGCCAGTACCGGCCCTTTCGTCGGGCGCGGCCCTGGCCCGCGGACGCGGGCCGTGATAGAATCGCCTATGACATAACAGGGCGCCCATGCCGGTTGCCGTCCTTCTCGTCCCAAGAAGCCGTTAATGGGACCGATAAGGCCTGATAGGCTCTCTCGTCGCCCCTCCGAACGACGCATCGTCTGGGGGCGGCCCTTGCCGCCTCGCCAGCAGCCCGGCGGCCCCAAGGCGCCCCCTCCCCCTCCGGGCAGGGAAGGGCGCGACCCCGCTCCGTACATCGTCGGCGGCACTGTGGCCCTGGTCCTGGTGGCGGTCCTGGTGGTGGCGGTGGCCTTCTCTTGCCTGCGGGGCGGCGAGGGAGGTAGCGAAGAACTGGTGGCGGGCATCTTCGCCCGCTCTACCCGGCCGCCTCCCCTGCCGGCGGGCCTGACCATGGCCAGCCGCAACTATCTGGTGTTCGAGGTCCGGCAGGAGCCAGATGGGCCAGTGCGGCTCGGTCTACCGCTGGCCAGCGGCTTCACGCAGGGCCAGGAGCTGAGCTTCTGGACATACGTCGACGGCCAGTGGCAGCGCCTGGGCCCGGCGGTGGTGGTCTCGGCCGAGGAGTTCCGCACCGGCGGGTGCCGGAGCAGCGGCGACATCAGCGGCGGCCCGCTCGTGGCCTGCGGCGAGTTCGGCCCGCCCCTGCCCCGCAACCTGGCGGTGCTGGCCGGCGGCGCGGCGGGCGCCGTGCGCGTCATCGCCTCCCTGCCCGGCGGGGCCGCCCCGGCCCCCGACGCCCGCGAGCTGGCCTCCATCGTCAGCCCGCGGGACTTCCGACCGCGGGAGGACGGCACCCTCTCCGGCAACCCCACGCGGCTGCAGCTCCGGCCGGGCCAGGAACTGATGCCTACCATCGTCGGCAGCGAGGGCGATGCGGCCAACAATGTCGACCTGATACTGGCCGACCCCGCCCGCGTCCAGGCGCACATCGAACATATCGTGCGGCTGGTGGACCAGCAGGGTCTGGCGGGCATAGACCTGGAGTACACCCGCGTCGACCCCCGTCTGGTGGTGCCCTTCCAACAGATGGTGCGCGAGCTGGCCGACCGCCTGCACCAGCGGGGCCGCAAGCTCTCCCTCACCCTGCCTGCGCCGGTGGGCCGGCCCCTCCTGGACTGGCAGGCCCTGGGGCAGGCGGCGGACATCATCCGCGTCCTGCCCACGGGCGACCCTCTCACCTACCGGGAGGACATGAGGCGGGCGCTGGAGTTTGCCGTCGGACAGGTGGACCCGGCCAAGCTCTTCCTGGTGCTGGACCCCTACAGCCAGAGGCGCGGCCCCAACGGCAGCCAGCGCATCGGCTACCGCCAGGCCATGTCGCTGGCCCTGGAGATAAGGGTCTCGACCAGCGGCGAGGTCCGACCCGGTTCGCCGGTGCGGCTTGAGGCCCCCAACCTGAGCCGGGGCGGCATCGTCTGGCGGAACGACGCCGCCGCCGTGGCTTTCGACCTGGAGAGCAACGACGAGACCATCTTCATCGAGAACGTCTTCAGCGCCGGCTTCAAGCTGGAGATGGTCACCGCCTTCCGGCTGGGCGGGGTGGCCGTGGCCGACGCCTCGGCCAACGCCGATGTGGCCAACATCTGGTCGGCGGTGCGGGGCGTGGTCCAGAGCGGGGCCCCCCAGCTACTGCGCCCCAACGGTGGCGCTCTGGTGCCCCGCTGGTCGTCTCAAGACGGCCGGCTGACCCCCGCCGAGGGGGCGGCCACTACCTGGACGGCGCCCGAGCGGGCGGGCAGCTACGAGGTGGAACTGGTGGTGAGCGACGGGGTGGAGCGCTTCGGGCGGCGGGTGTCGGTGACGGTCGTGCCCGAGCCCACGCCGACGCCCACGCCGCGGCCTAGCCCCACACCCACGCCGCGTCCGAGCCCGACGCCGACGCCGCGCCCCAGCCCTACTCCCACGCCCACCCCGACCCCGACGCCTACGCCGACTCCTGAAGCGACGCGAACTCCAGTGCCACGGCCCACGGCCACCCCGACGCCCAGCCCCACTGTATCTCCTCAAGGCACATCCACGCCGTCCGCCCTGCCGGAGCTCGTATTAGACTAGACGGGGAGCCCATGAGGGTCACCGCTGGCAGGGCCAAGGGTCGGGAGCTGCGGGGGCCGCCCGGCGCCCGCCCTTCCTCCGGGCGAGTGCGGGCGGCGCTCTTCTCCGCCCTGGTTGCCCTGGGCGCCGACCTCTCGCGGGTGCTGGACCTTTACGCCGGCTCGGGGGCCCTGGGCATCGAGGCCCTGTCGCGGGGGGCGGGCTCCTGCGACTTCGTGGACGAGAGCCCTGCCGCCTGCCGCCAGGTTCGGCGCAACCTGGAGAGCACGGGCCTCTCCGCCCAGGGGCGCGTCCACTGCCTGCCGGTGGAGAAGGCGCCCGAGCGCCTGCGAGGGCCGTACACCCTGGTCCTGGCCGACCCGCCCTACGGCGACCCCTCGGCCCTGGGCGCCCTGGAGCGGGTGGCGGCCTCGCCCCTGGTGGAGCCGGGACGCACCGTGCTGGTGCTGGAGCACAGCTCCCGCGCGGCGCCGCCCGAGCGGCTCGGGCCCCTGGAGCTGACGAAGACGCTGCGTCACGGAGACAGCGCCCTATCTTTCTACCGATAGGAGGTGCGAGTTGGTCACAGCCGTCTACCCGGGCCGCTTCGACCCCGTCACCAACGGGCACCTGGACATCACGCGGCGGGCGGCGTCCCTGTTCGACCGGGTGGTGGTGGCCGTCTACGACCTGCCGCCCCACAGCTCCCTGTTCAGCACCGAGGAGCGAGTGGCCTTCTTCCGCGAGGCTGTGCGGGACATGGAGAACGTGGTGGTGAAGCCCTTTGCGGGCCTGACGGTGGACTTCGCCCGTAGGGAGGGGGCCAAGGTCCTGGTGCGGGGCATCCGGGCCGTGACCGACTTCGAGGCCGAGTTCGATATGGCCCTCATGAACAAGCGCATGGCCCCGGAGCTGGAATCGGTCTTCCTCATGGCCAGCCTGGAGCACCTGTTCGTCAGCGGGCACCGCATACGGGAGGTGGCTAGCCTGGGCTACGACGTGTCCGGGCTGGTGCCGCCCCACGTGGCCGAGGCGCTGCGGCGCAAGTTCGGAGGCGGTTAGGAGGTGGACGACATCGACGTCCTGCACCTGATCGACCGTCTGGAGGAGATGGTGGGCGAGGCCCGTCGCCTGCCCGTGGGCGGCTCGGTGGTCCTGGCCCGCCAGCGCCTGCTGGACCTGGTGGACCGCCTGAGGGTGGCCCTCCCCGCCGAGGTCTATCAAGCCTCGGAGATAATCCAGCAGCGGGACGAAATGCTGGCCCGTGCGCGGGAAGAGGCGGCCCGCATCCTGGCCCGCGCCCACGAGGAGCTGGAGCGGCGGCTGTCGGAGACGGAGGTGGTGAAGGCAGCCGAGGAGCGGGCGCAGGAGCTATTGCGCGACGCCCAGCAGCGGGCCGACGCCCTCATGCGCGAGGCCGAGGCCCAGGCCCGCGCCCGCCTGGACGAGGCCCAGGCCCTGGCCCGCCAGCAGATGGAAGAGGCCGACGCTTACGCCCTCCATGCCCTGCGCCGCCTCGAGGAGAGCCTGGAGCAGCTCCTGTCCCAGGTCAAGCGGGGCATTCAGGCCCTCGAGCAGCGCCACGACTGGCGCAGCTAGCCAGGCGGGAACAGCTCGGCCAGGGCGTCCAGGGCCGCCCGCAGGCCCCGGCGCTGGTAGCCGGGCCACAGCACCCACCCCACCACCAGCCCCATGAGGCCGCGGCTGCGGGCCCGCGCCTCCATCGTCACCAGGGTGGCCCCCTCTGCCGCCGGTTGCAGGGAGATGGACTGCCCCTCCAGCACCAGCCAGTAGCGGCCCGTGTCCTCGTCGGGGCCAGGCCGTGGCACGAAGAGGACGCGGCGCTCGGGCTCCCAGCCGCCCACCTCCAGGTCGCTCGTCCAGCCGTCCTCGGCCTCGGCCCGCAGCAGGGCGCCCTGGCCGGCGGGGCCGGAAAGGAGCTTCACCCTGGCCCAGGCCCGGTTCCACCGCGGCGCGCCCTCCAGGTCGGCGATGACGCGCCACACCTCGCCGACGGGGGCATTTATGAGGCGGCTGACCCGCACCGTGGGCACGCCTAGCCCACCACGATGTTCACCAGCTTGCCGGGCACATAGATTATGCGGCGCACGGGCCGCTCGCCGATGTGGGGACGAACCCGCTCGCTGCCCAGAGCGAGCTGCTTGGCCTCCTCCTCGGAGATGTCGGCCGGCACTGTCAACCGGTCGCGCAGGCGGCCGTTGACCTGCACCACCAGCGTCACCTCCTCCGGCCGGGCCAGCTCGGGGTCGTAGGACGGCCACGACTGCTGGTGGACGCTGTAGGGCCGACCGCGGCGCTCCCATAGCTCTTCGGCGATATGGGGGGCGAGGGGTGCCAGCATGAGCAGGAGCGAGTCCACCGCCTCCTCCCAGGCGCGGGGATGCACCGGCCCCTCCTGCAGGGCCCGGGTAAGGGAGTTGGTCAGCTCCATCAGTGTGGCGATGAGGGTGTTGAAGCGGAACTTCTCCATGTCGTCGGTGGCGCGCTGGATGGCCCGGTGCAGCAGCTTGCGCAGGGGCAGGGGATCGGCGGCCTCGTCCGTTCTGGGCGTGGCCAGGGCGACGTTCCAGATGCGGTTCAGCCACCGCCATATGCCCTGGATGCCCTGGAAGGTGAAGGGGCCGCCGTGCTCCCACGGCCCCAGGAACATCAGGTAGCAGCGGAAGGTGTCGGTACCCCAGCGCTCCACCTGCTCGTCGGGGGCCACCACGTTGCCGCGCGACTTGCTCATGCGCTGGCCGTCGGGCCCGAGGATCTGCCCCTGGTTGAAGAGGCGCAAGAAAGGTTCGTCGCCTTGCACCAGGCCCAGATCGCGACAGACCTTCCAGAAGAAGCGGGCGTAGAGCAGGTGCATCACGGCGTGCTCCGCCCCGCCCGTGTACTGGTCCACCGGCAGCCACTTGCGGCCCAGCTCCGGGTCGAAGGGGCCCTGGTCGTAGTGGGGGCTCAGGTAGCGCATGAAGTACCAGTTGGAGTCCATGAAGGTGTCCATGGTGTCCGTCTCGCGGCGGGCGGGACGGCCGCAGCGGGGGCAGGCGGTGTTGACGAACCCCTCGTGGCGCGCCAGCGGCGACTCACCGGTGGGGCGGAAGTCCACGTCCTCGGGCAGGACGATGGGGAGCTGGTCCTCGGGCACCGGCACCGTGCCGCACTCGTCGCAGTAGACGATGGGGATGGGCGTGCCCCAGTAACGCTGGCGGGAAATGAGCCAGTCGCGCATGCGGTACATGACGCGGCGGCGGCCCCAGCCCTTCTCTTCCACGTAGCGGGCCACGGCCCCCTTGCCCTCCTCGGAGGGCATACCGGTGAAGGGCCCCGAGTCCACCATGGTGCCCGGCCCTTCGTAGGCCTCCTCCAGAGGTGAGCCGTCCCAGCCCGGAGGCGCCACGACGACCTTCACCGGCAGGCCGAACTTCTGGGCGAACTCGAAGTCTCGCTGGTCGTGGGCGGGCACCCCCATGACGGCGCCGGTGCCGTACCACATCAGGGCGTAGTCGGCGATGAAGATGGGCACCAGCTCTCCCGAGAGCAGGTTGCGGCAGTAGGCGCCGGTGAAGACCCCCGTCTTCTCGCGGGCGGTGGAGAGGCGCTGGACCTCCGTCTCGCGGCGGGCCAGCTCGATGTACTCCTCCACCTCGCGGCGGCGCTCCGGCGCCGTTATCTTGGGCACCAGGGGGTGCTCCGGCGCCAGCACCATGAAGGTGACGCCGTAGATGGTGTCCGGGCGGGTGGTGAAGACCCTTATCTCCTTCTCGTCCACGCCCGGCACCTCGAGGGCGAAGGCGATCTCGACGCCCTCGGAGCGGCCGATCCAGTTCTTCTGCATCACCACCACCGGCTCGGGCCACTGGATCTTGGAGTGGTCCAGCAGTTCGTCGGCGTAGGCGGTGATGCGGAAGAACCACTGCTCCAGGTCGCGGCGTGTGACGGGGGTGCCGCAGCGCTCGCAGGTGCCGTCGGGCAACACCTGCTCGTTGGCCAGCACCGTCTGGCAGGAAGGGCACCAGTTGGCGGGGGCCAGCGCCCGGTAAGCTAGACCCCGCTCGTACATCTTCAGGAAGAACCACTGGTTCCACTTGTAGTATTCGGGGTCGCAGGTGATGACCTCCCGGGACCAGTCGAACATGGCGCCCATGGTCTTGAGCTGGCCCCGCATGCGCTCGATGTTGTCGTAGGTCCACTTCTTGGGGTGGATGCCGTGCTTGATGGCGGCGTTCTCGGCGGGCAGCCCGAAGGCGTCGAACCCCATGGGGAAGAGGACATTGTAGCCCCGCATGCGGCGATAGCGGGCGGCGGCGTCGGAGGGCGCCATGGCGTACCAGTGGCCGATGTGCAGGTCGCCCGAGGTGTAGGGGAGCATGGTCAGGAAGTAGAACTTGGGACGCGGGTCGTCGTCGGGCGTGCGGTAGAGGCCGTCCCGCTCCCAGCGCTCCTGCCATTTGCGCTCTATTTCCCGCGGACTATATCGGTCGGCCATGACTCTCCCTCGTGCCTGTGGTGCTATGCGGAGTGCCTCTCAGCGCCGGGGCTCGCCCCTCGGGGCCGGCTCGTCCGCCGTCGGCGACTCGGCCTCGCCCAGGTAGCGGCGCAGGAAGGCGTCCATGCGGCGGGTGAGGGGCCGGGCGCCGAGGACACCCACTACCCCCAGCGTGCCCAGGCCCGACACCAGGTACAGCTCCACCGCCACGGCCATGCCGATGGCCGCGGCGGCCCACACCGTGGCGGCAGTGGTGATGCCCTTCACGGTGTAGCCCTCGCGGAAGATGACGCCTGCGCCCAGGAAGCCGATGCCGGTGACGATGCCCGCTGCCACGCGGTCGTCCGCTGCCAGCTGGCGAGAGACGCCGGTGAACAGGGCCGAGCCCAGGGCCACCAGCGCCAGGGTGCGGATGCCTGCCGGGTAGCCCTGGAGCTCCCGCTGCAGGCCGATGAAGGCCCCCAGGACGGCGGCGAAGGCGAGCCTCCCCACCAGGGCCAACTGCTCGTCGGGCGCCATGGGCCCAGCAAGACCTTTAGGCCCCCCGCTCTGCGGGGGGCCCCTCCGCTGACGGTCTCGTTGGTGGAGCTGAGGGGACTCGAACCCCTGACCTCCTCAATGCCATTGAGGCGCTCTCCCAGCTGAGCTACAGCCCCACCCAGAAAGCGATATTAACAGAGGCCATGGGGCCCTGCAAGGCGGGTGCCCGGGCCGCCGCACGGCAGCGCCAGACCCCGGGCGTACGGCGAGACTGCAGCGTGACGCGCGGGCGCTTGGAGGCGACGGCGGGATTCGAACCCGCGATCGGGGATTTGCAGTCCCCTGCCTTAACCCCTTGGCTACGTCGCCCTCTTGCCGTCCGGGGCTATCCAAAGGCATTATAAGCCAGTCCCTGGCGCCCCTGCCAGGGGGTGGCGGCTACCCTGCCCCTCAGCCTATCAGGCCGAAGAGGCGGGGCGCGTTCTCCTCGATGATCTGCTGCCTTCCTTCCGCTGGCACGTCGGACAGCGACTCCACGTGCTGGACGGGCTGATAGTCGCCCATGTCGAAGGGGTAATCGGTGCCCAGCATCACCTTGTCGGCACCCACCAGCCGCACCAGGTAGGAGAGGGCCTCGGCCGAGTGGGCGATGGAGTCGTAGTAGAAGCGGGACAGGTAGTGGCTGGGCGGCCGGTCGATGGCCCTGCGGGCATTGGGATTGTTGCGCCAACCGTGCTCCCAGCGCCCGCGGATGTAGGGGACCACGCCGCCGGCATGGGCCAGGTAGACCTTCAGGCGCGGGAACTCCTCCATGACGCCGCCGAAGACGAGGCTCGCCGCCGCCACGGCCGTGTCGGTGGGGTTGCCGATGAGGTTGACCAGATGGTAGCGCTGCAGCCTCTCCTGGGCCAGCACGTAGTGAGGGTGGATGAAGATGGGCACACCCAGCTCCTCGGCCTTGGCGAAGAAGGGCCGGAAGCCCGGCTCGTCCAGGTTACGGCCATTGACGTTGGAGCCGATCATGACCCCCTTCATGCCCAGGTCGCGGACTGCCCTGTCCAGCTCCCGGGCGGCGAGCTCGCCGTCCTGCAGGGGCACGGTGGCCATGGCGATGAAGTGGTCGGGGTATTCGTCCACCAGCCGGGCGATAGAGTCGTTCAGCTTGCGGGCATAGGCCAGTCCCTGTTCGGCGTCGGCAGCGTAGAAGTACAGGAAAGGCGGGATGGCGACCGCCTGCTTATCTATCCCCATACGCGAGAGGGTGTGTATCCTCCGCTCCATGTCGAAGATGTGCAGGAACCAGTCGTCGAAAGGGCGGTCGGGCGCGTTGGCTACCGGCGGCCAGTCCCCGCCGTCGATCTGGACCTGCCACTGGCCGTCGTGGCGGAGGACGGCATGGACGCCGTACACCCTGCCTGAGGTGTCACGATAGGTCATCTGGAGGCAGTCCTCGGGGATGACGTGGGCGTGGACGTCCAGGCGCATGGTACCTCCTTTTTACCCCGCTGGCCGCGGCCGGGGACCGTTCGTTTGCGACAATTATTAGAGAGCTGCAGGGCGCTGTCGAGAGGCCGCTCCTCGCCGTGTCCCGGGCTATCCCTGCCCGCGCCCCTCCTCCAGCGGCTGGGCCCGCGCCTGAACCCGCACCGGCAGGCCCCAGATGTGGATGAAGCCGGGCGAGGCGCGGTGGTCGAAGGCGTCCCCCGCCTCGTAGGTGGCCAGGGAGAAGTCGTAGAGGCTGCGCGGGGACTTCCTGCCCACGGCCACGGCCCGGCCCTTGTGCAGCTTCAGGCGCACCGTGCCGGTGACGTGCCTCTGGGTGGACAGGACGTAGGCGTCCAGATCCTGGCGGTGGCGGCTGAACCAGAGCCCGTTATAGACCAGTTCGGCGTACTCCTGGGCCACTCGCGCCTTGAAGCGGCGCTGGTCGCGGGAAAGGGTCATCTGCTCCAGGGCCTCGTGGGCCACGAGCAGGGCCACCGCGCCCGGCGCCTCGTACACCTCCCGCGACTTGATGCCCACCAGCCTGTCTTCCAGCATGTCGATGCGTCCCACGCCGTGCTCGCCGGCCAGGGAGTTGAGGGCCGAGACCAGCTCCACTGGCCCCATCTCTCGGCCGTCCAGGGCTACCGGCATCCCCTTCTCGAAGGTCACCTCCACGTAGGCCGGGGCATCGGGCGCGCGGTCGGGCGGGCGCGTCCACTCGAAGGCGTCCTCGGGCGGCTCGTGCCAGGGGTCTTCCAGCGGGCCGCACTCCACCGAGCGTCCCCAGAGGTTGACGTCCACCGAGTAGGGGCTGGCCTTGGTGACCGGCACCGGTATGCCGTGGCGCTGGGCGTATTCGATCTCCCGCTCCCGGTCCATATCCCATTCCCGCACCGGCGCAACGATGCGCAGGTCTGGGGCCAGGGCCTGGACCGATACGTCGAAGCGCACCTGGTCGTTGCCCTTGCCGGTGCAGCCGTGGGCCACGGCCCGGGCGCCTTCCTGCCGGGCCACTTCCACCAGCAGGTGGGCGATGAGAGGCCGGGACAGGGCCGTCGCCAGGGGGTAGTGCCCCTGGTAGACCGCGCCGGCCATGAGAGCCCGGAAGGCGTACTCGCGCAGGAAGGTCTCCCGCGCGTCCCACCAGACGAACTTCTCGGCGCCGGCGGCCAGGGCCCGCGACTGGAGCGTCTCACGGTCCCGGTCCATGCCGACGTCCACCGTCAGGGCGATGACGTCGTAACCCCGTTCTTCCTTGAGCCAGCGGACGGCCACCGAGGTGTCCAGGCCGCCGGAATAGGCCAGCACCACCTTTTCGCCCATGCTCTCTCCTCAGCGGGACTCTATGCGACCGATGACCTTGTCCAGCACGTCCACAGCCTGCCCCAGCTCCTCCTCGCCGATGGTGAGGGGCGGCATGAGGCGCAGGGCGTTGGGGCGGACGTTGTTCACCAGCACCCCCTCCTCCAGGGCCAGGAGCACGGCCTGCTCGGCCACGTCGTGGGAGAGCTCCACCGCCCACAGGAGCCCGGCCCCCCGCACTTCCCTGACCATGGGGTGGCGGTCGGCGAGGGCCCGCAGCTGCGCCTCCAGAAAACGGCCCAGGGCGCCGGCGCGCCCGGGCAGGTCTTCGGCCAGCATGAAGCTGGTGACCCGGTAGGCCACGTGACAGGCCAGGGGGTTACCGCCGAAGGTGGAACCGTGGTCGCCGGGGACGAAGGCAGCCGCCTCTTCCCGTGCCAGCAGCGCTCCGATGGGGAAACCGCCGCCCAGGCCCTTGGCCAGGGCCATCACGTCGGGCGGGGCGTCGTAGAGCTGGTGGGCGAAGAGGGTGCCGCAGCGGCCCAGCCCCGTCTGCACCTCGTCCAGCATGAAGAGGATGCCCGCCTGGCGGCACCACTCCCGCACCTGACGCAGGTAGTCGGGCGGCGGAACGATGACGCCGTTCTCGCCCTGCACCGGCTCCAGCAGCACCGCCGCCGTGCGCTCGGTAGTGGCGCGGCGGACGGCATCGGCATCGCCGTAAGGGACGCGGACGAAGCCCGGCGGCAGAGGCTCGAAGGGGGCGCGGTAACGCTCCACCCCACTGGCCGTGACGGTGGCCAGGGTGCGGCCATGGAAGGCGCCCTCGGCAACGATGATCTCGTAAGCCCCCTGGCGGTGGTCCCGTCCCCAGCGACGGGCCAGCTTGATGGCCGCCTCCACCGCCTCGGCCCCCGAATTACAGAAAAAGGTGCGCTGCATACCGGCGGCCTGGCAGAGCAACCGGGCCAGCTCCAACTGGGGCACAGTGTAGAACAGGTTGGAGACGTGCATGAGCGTCCGGCCCTGTTCTTCCAGGGCCTGCACCACCACCGGATGGCAGTGCCCCAGGCTCACGCTAGCGATGCCGGCCACCAGGTCCAGGTACCGTCGGCCCTGGTGGTCGTACACGTAGCAGCCCTCGCCGCGGACCAGCACCACCGGCAGTCGGCGGAAGAGAGGGAAGAAATACTGGCGCTCCAGCTCTTTCCAGTCTTCCATCGCAGCGCTCGCTTACAGTCTACTCGACGACGGTGCCGATGGTCTGCCCGTCCACGGCCGCTGTGAGCGCCCCGGGCTGGCGGCCGTCGGCGATGACGGCTGCGACGCCGGCGGCCCTGGCCCGCAGGCAGGCCTCCACCTTGGGCACCATGCCTCCGGAGATGACGCCGCCCTCCATGAGGCGGGCCGCCTCGGCCGCCGTCAGGCGCTGACGCACCTGCCCGCCGCCGTCCATGACGCCCGGCACGTCGGTGAGGAGCACCAGCAGACGGGCAGGGAGGGCCGCCGCGACAGCCCCCGCTGCCAGGTCGGCGTTGATATTGAGCAGGCGTCCGGTGGCCAGCCCGCCCTCCTGTTCCAGACCTACCGACGCCAGGACAGGCATCAGCCCGTTCTCCAGCAGGGAGAAGAGGAGGGGGGCCTCCACCTCCGTCACCTCGCCCACGAGGCCCAGCTCGGGCTCGAAGACGCGGGCCCGCAGCAGGGCGCCATCAGCCCCCGAGAGGCCCAGGGCCGGCACGCCCCGGGCCTGAAGGGAGGCCACCAGCTCCTTGTTCACCAGGCCGGCCAGCACCGCCGTCACCACCTGCAGGGCATCGGCATCGGTGACGCGCTGGCCGCGGTGGAAGCGGACGCTCGCCCCTAGCCTAGCCAGCCACTCGGACACGAGGGCGCCGCCGCCGTGCACCACCACCGGCCGCAGGCCCCGCCGCCACAGCGAGGCCAGGTCGTCCAGGGTGGTGTCGTGATCGCCCAGGGTGGAGCCGCCTATCTTGACCACCACGACGTCCATCTCGCCGCACCCTCAGGTGGTGTACAGGCTGTTGAGGCGCACGTAGTCCTCGGTCAGGTCGGAGCCCCAGGCGGCCGCCGAGGCATCGCCCAGGCCCAGATGGGCGCGGAAGCGTACCTCCCGCTGACGCAGCAGGGCGCGGGCGCGGGCCTCGTCGAAGGGGTGGGGCGCGCCCAGGTGGAACAGACAGAGGTCTTCGCCCTCGCCGTCCAGCAGCCAGAGGGTGAGGCGGTCCAGGGCCAGCTCGCAGCCCGAATTGCCGAGGGCGGCCACCACCCGCCCCCAGTTGGGGTCGGCGCCTTTGACAGCCGTCTTCACGCCCAGGGAACGCACCACCTCACGGGCGGCGCGGCGGGCATCGGCCAGGGAGGCCGCCCCCTCCACGACCATCTCGATGAGGCGGCTGGCGCCTTCGGCGTCGAACACCATCGCCTTGGCCAGCGACTGGCAGGCGAGGAGCATGGCCTCGCGAAAGGCGCCGGCCAGCGGGTGCCCGTGGTCGATGCTCTCGCCCCCGCCCATCCCGTTGGCCAGCACCACCACCATGTCGTTGGTGCTGGTGTCCGAGTCCACGTCGATGAGGTTGAAGGACGCGTCCACTGCTTCCCGCAGCGTTTCCTGCAAGTAGGGCTGGGCCACGGGCGCGTCGGTGGTAAGGAAGCACAGCATGGTGGCCATGTTGGGGTGGATCATCCCCGCGCCTTTGGCCGCGCCGCCCAGGCTGTAGGGCCCGAAGCGCACGGCCAGGTGCTTGGGACGGGTATCGGTGGTCATGATGGCCAGAGCGAAGTCGCGGCCCCCCTCGGCGCTGAGGCCTATCCGCTCCACCGACAGGGCGATCTTCTCCATGGGCAGGAAGGTGCCGATGACGCCGGTGGAGGCCACCACTACATCCTCGGCGGCCACCCCCAGGCGGCGGCTGGCAAGGCGCGCCATCTGGCGGGCGTCCTCCAGGCCGCGGGCGCCGGTGGCGGCGTTGGCGCAGCCCGAATTGGCTATGACGGCCTGGGCGCGGCCATCGGCCAGGTGCTGGCGCGTGATAAGGAGCGGCGCAGCCTGGACGCGGTTGCTGGTGTAGACGGCGGCGGCGGCGCAGGGCGCCTCGGAATAGAGGAGCCCCAGATCGTACTTGTTGGGGTTGTAGCGGATGCCGGCGTGGGCGGCCCCGGCCACGAACCCTTTGGGGGTGGTGACAGTGCCCGAATCCAGCACTTGCAGGTCGTCGCTCATGGGCGCCTCCTTCACGGGTACAGGGCGGGCATGTCGAGGCCCATCGTCTCGGGCAGGCCCAGCATCAGGTTCATGTTCTGGACGGCCTGGCCTGCCGCCCCCTTGACCAGGTTGTCGATGGCGCTGACCACCACCAGCCTCTGGGCGCGGTGGTCGATGGTGGGGTAGACCAGGCACAGGTTGGTACCGAGGGTGTGCTTGGTGGACGGCGGCTCCGGCACCACCTGCACGAAGGGCTCGCCACGGTAGAAGTCGCGGTAGAGCTCCGCGAGGGCGCGGCGGCCGGCATCGCCCTCGGGCAGGGCGCCGGGCCGGAGAGGGGCGTAGCAGGTGCTGAGGATGCCCCGGGTCATGGGGATCAGGTGGGGCACGAAGGTCAGGCGGGGGCTGGCACCCTCGGCCACGAAGCGCGACAGCTCCTGCGTCATTTCCGGCAGGTGACGGTGTCCGCCCAGGCCATAGGCGGCCACGCTCTCGTTGGCCTCCGAATAGTGATAGGTTAGGCCCAGGGTGCGCCCTGCCCCGGAGATGCCCGACTTGGCGTCCACCACCGCGTCGGGCTCTACGATGCCGGCATGCAGGGCGGGGGCCAGGGCCAGCACGGCGCCGGTGGGGTAGCAGCCCGGGTTGGCCACCACCTGGGCCGAGCGCACGGCCTCCCGGTTCAGTTCCGTCAGGCCGTAGGCCGCCCGCTCCAGCAGCTCCGGCGCAGGGTGCGGCACGCCGTACCAGCGGGTGTACTCCTCGGGGTCGCGCAGGCGGAAGTCGGCCGACAGGTCGATGACTGGCAGGCCGGCGCGGATATAGGGGACGAGGGCCTCGGCGCTGGCGGCGTGGGGCAGGGCAGAGAAGACCACATCGACGTCGCCGTCCAGTTCTTCCTGGACGGTGAGGTCGTAACAGGACAGATGGGGGAAGACATGCGCCAGCGGCTTGCCGGCGGCCGAGCGCCCCGTGACCGCCACCACCCGTGCCTGGGGATGGAGACGCAGGATGCGGGCCAGCTCAGCGCCGGCATAGCCGGTGACGCCCAGGATGCCTACCTTGAGCATTTGGCGCTCCCTCCAGGAAATGGCGAGGCCCCACCTGGTGCGGGTGGGGCCTTAGACACGTCTGCCTGAACGGTGCTGGGCCGAAGGCGCGCTAAAGCCCCCCGTCGGTGCCTCGTCGGGCCCGTCGTCGCGGGAGGCTCGAGCGTCCTGCCCTGACCATTACAGCCTCAGCCTAAGCTCGCCATACCTGTCTGTCAAGCGGTCACGCCTTGACAAGTGCCGGCCTGGAGGCGGTAAATAGTATCTGGGCCGCTAGCTCAACTGGCAGAGCGGCGGACTCTTAATCCGCGGGTTCCGGGTTCGACTCCCGGGCGGCCCTCCAACCCTCCCCCTACGGTTATCGCCATTGCCGTGACCTGCCGGGTGGGGAAGTGTCGGAACTGGCAGACGAGCGTGACTTAGGATCACGTGCCGCGAGGCGTGCGGGTTCGAGTCCCGCCTTCCCCACCAGGGCCCCGCGCTGACGGCTCTGCCCCTTGCGTCGGCGCTGCCAGGACAGCGTGCCCGAGACGGCCCTATCTTCCCGGCTTGCCGTCGTGGGAGATGGCGGCCCCTTCGGCGAGCATCTCCCGCACCTCTTCTTCCGTGTAGCCCAGGCCGCGCAGCACCTCAACGGTGTGTTCGCCCAGCCTCGGGGCCGGCCCCACAGCGCCGCTCTCCGCCTGGGCGAAGAAGAAGGGCGGCCCGGGCAGCACCAGGGCGCCTTCGCTGGGATGCTCGACCTTGCGGAAGAAGCCCACCGCCTCCAGGTGGGGGTCCGAGAACAGGTCGTCGGTGGTGAGGATGGGGGCGGCGGGGATGTCCGCTTCCGCCAGCAGTTCCAGCCACTCAGCGGTGGTCCTGGTGAGCATGATCTCCTGCAGGGTGTCGTAGGCGAGCTGGGGATTGGCGCTGCGCGCGTTATAGGAGGCGAGGCGCTCGTCGGCCAAGATATCAGGCCGGCCCGATATGCGGGCGAAGGCCTGCCAGTGCTTGTCCATATAGACGATGGCGGCGATGAAGCCGTCCTTGGTGCGGAAGGGGCGCCTCACCGTAGGCAGGAAGCGGCGGTACACCGCAGGGCTGAGGGGAGGGTCGAAGATGCGACCCATAATGTGCCCGGCCAGCACGAAACTGCTCAGGGCCTCGAACATGGGCACCTCCACCGCCTGGCCCCGGCCGGTCCGCTCCCGCTGCTGCAGGGCGGCCAGGACGGCCATGGCCCCGAAGACGCCGCTCATCTTGTCGGCGATGCCGTCGGCCAGGTATTCGGGGGTGCCGTCGGTGCCCGCCTGGAGCATGGTCATGCCGCTGTGGGCCTGGATGACATCATCGTAGGCAGGGCGGTCGCGGTAGGGGCCTCCCAGGCCATAGCCCCAGATGCTGCAGTGGATTAGGCGCGGGTTCAGGGGGGAGAGCTCCTCGTAGGTCAGGCCCAGGCCCTTCAGGGCCCGGTAGCGCATGTTGTGGACGAAGACGTCGCTGGCGGCCACCAGGCGGTACATGGCCTCTCGGGCGGCGGGCTTCTTGAGGTCCAGGACCACGCTCTTCTTGCCCCGGTTGACGCTTATGAAGCCGCCGCTCATGCCGTGGTGACGGGCGGGCCAGGCCTCGCGGAAGGGGTCGCCGCGAGGGTCCTCCACCTTGACGACCTCGGCCCCGAGGTCGGCCAGCAGCTGGGTGCAGTAGGGACCGGCCAGGACGCTGGTCAGATCCACCACGCGGATGCCTTCGAGCGGCCCTTTCATATCTCATCGCCGCCGCCCCCTCGCCGGGGGGCGACAACCTGAATTCTAGCACCCGTCGCCCTTACGGGCCCTTGCCAGCATACATGCCTGGCCCTAACATGGGGCCGCAGTCTGGCCGCGAGCGCTGCGGGCCCTTCCCTACGGAAGCGGAACGAAGGCCGGTGCCGGTAAACAAGGTCGTAGCCAGCTTCGACGAGGCCGTCAGCGACATCTTCGACGGCGCCGTGCTCCTCATCGGCGGCTTCGGCGGGCCGGGGGACTGGCCCTGCTACCTCATCGCCGCCGTGGCCAGGAAGGGCGTGCGAGACCTGATAGTGGCGGCCAACTCCAGCGGGTGGGGGCTGGAGCTGCTCGAGCAGGTACGGGAACAGATGTCGCGCATCATGCCCGTGCCGCCCGACTGGTACGACCTGGGGCTGCTGGTGGAGAGGGGCCAGCTCAGGAAGGGCATCCTCTCCTTCCCGGCGGCGCCCAGGACGGTGCTGCGGCCCTTCGAGCGGGCGCTGCTGGAGGGGAAGGTGGAGGTGGAGCTGGTGCCGCAGGGCACCCTGGCCGAGCGCATCCGGGCGGCCAGGGCGGGCATCGCCGCCTTCTACACGCCCACGGGGGCGGGCACCTTCGTGGCCGAGGGCAAGGAGGTGCGGGAGTTCGATGGGCGGCCCTACGTGCTGGAGAGGGCGCTGCGGGGGGACTTCTCGCTCATTCGTGCCCACAAGGCGGACCGGTACGGGAACCTGGTGTACCGGGGTTCGTCGCGGACGTTCAACGCCACCATGGCTGGGGCGTCGCGCATCACCATTGCCGAGGTGGACGAGGTGGTGGAGGTGGGTGAGCTGGACCCGGAGTGCGTGGTGACGCCCGGGGTGTACGTGGACCGGGTGGTGGTGCGGCCCAGGGAGCCCCGCCCCTGGCACGAGCCCATGTGAAGGAGGTGGGGAGAGCGATGGCCGGAGAGCGGCTGGACGAGCAGGCCATGGCCCTGCGGGCCGTAAAGGAGTTCCAGGACGGCATGGTGGTGAACCTGGGCGTGGGCATACCCACCCTGTGCAGCCTCTATGTGCCGCCCGAACGCGACATCTTCTTCCATTCCGAGAACGGCATCATCGGCTTCGGGCCGGTGGTGACCGACCCCGCCGAGGCGGACGTAAACCTGGTCAACGCCAGCATCCAGCCGGTGAAGCCCAGGCCGGGCATGGCCATCGTCGACCATGCCGAGAGCTTCGCCATCATCCGCGGCGGCCGCATAGACATCACGGTGCTGGGCGCCATCGAGGTGTCGGAGAAGGGCGACCTGGCCAACCACCACCTGCCCGGGAAGCCCATCGGCAGCCTTGGCGGGGGCATGGACCTGGCCTTCAATGCCAAGAAGGTCATCGCCCTCATGACCCACACCACCAAGGACGGCCGCCCCAAGATCGTCCGAGAGCTGACCCAGCCCCTGACGGTGCCCCGCTGCGTGAAGCTCATCATTACCGACATCGCCGTCATCGAGGTGACGCCCCAGGGGCTGCTGCTGAAGGAGCTGGTGCCGGGCTGGACGCCGGAAGAGGTCCAGGCCCTCACCGATGCCCCACTGCGTGTGGCCGAAGACCTGAAGGTTATGGAACTGCTCTGACCACGGCAGCACTGGGGCTCCCGGGCTGCCGCGGCCAGAGGGCGACAGCGAGAGAGACCCGAAAGGGCTGTTAGGAGGGGCTGATGAAAGGCCTTGGTGTAGCGCTGCCTACGTTCGTGCCCGACCTGTCCTTCCAGGACATGGTGGACCTGGCGGTGCGCGCGGAAGAGCTGGGCTACGAGCGCTTCTATACCACCGAGTCGCTGACCGACACGCTGGCCATAGACATGGCCATCGCCCTGGCGACCCGCCGTATCCTGGTGGGCAGCTTTCTGGCCATCATCTACCATCGCCATCCCCTGGTGGCCTACCAGGGTGCCGTCACCATCGGTGACCTGTCGGGCGGGCGTTTCGTCTTGGGCCTGGGCGTGGGGCACGGGCCCCGACTGCAGGCGCTGGGCCTGAACCCCGGCCGCCCCCTGGAGGACATGCGCCGGTACGTGCAGCAGGTCAAGGGGCTGGCAGCGGGCGAGCGTGTCTATCCCCTGCCCCGCCAGATGTACCTGGAGTACGAGCTGGGGATCAGGCGCCCGCGTCACCGCCTGCCCGTCCACATCGGCGCGGTGGGGCCGGGCATGGCGGAGCTGGCCGGTGAGGTGGCCGATGGCGCCGCCATGTACATGGTGCCCCTGTCGGCCATCCCGGTGATGAGGGAGAGGGTGGCCCAGGGCGCGCGCAAGGTCGGCAGGGACCCCTCCCAGGTGGAGCTGGTGCTGGGGCTGCACCTGCTACTGTCCGACGACCTGGAAAAGGCCCGGCACCGCGCCCGCCAGGCCCTCACCTACTGGGTGGGGCTTCCGGCCTACAACCGCGCCATCAGGGTGGCCGGCTTCGAGGACGAGGCACGGCGCATCCGCGAGGCCTTCGAGCGCGGGGACATGGAGGGCATCCGCTCCAACATCAGCGACGAACTGGTGGACGAGTTCTGCGCCGTGGGCCCGCCCCGGCGCTGCCTGGAGCGGGTGGAGGCCTTCCGTCAGGCGGGCGTGGACGCCATCGTCCTGATGATAGACCCCGTGGAGGAGGGCCGGGACTACCGCCAGCAGGTGGAGCACGCCCTGGAGTCGCTGGCCCGCATCTCCGCCTGATCCGCCCTGTGTACGAAGCCGGGGGAGGGCCTAGCCAGGCCCTCCCCCGGCAGGCTGTGCCCCTCTGCGCCTCAGTACGCTTCCGCTACCAGCTCGTCCAGGGCCGGCTTGACGTGGGTCATGAACTTCTCCAGGTTGTAGATGACCCGCTCCTTGGGCATCTGGGCGTAGTGGAAGATGAGGACGATGTACTCCGCCGGCATCTTGCGCCAGTGCTGCACGAGCTGGTCCTTGACCTCGTCCACAGTGCCGAAGGAGTAGAGGCCGGTGTCGATCATGGAGCGGACGATGTCGCTGGGGTCGCTGAGGCGGCGGCGCCCCATGGCGGCGTAGAAGTTCTTGAAGATCTCCGAGTCGTACCTGTCCAGGCACTGGATGGCCTCTTCGGTGGTCTCGCCGATCTCCAGCCAGCGGACGATGGCCTGGTTCTGGCCCAGGGCGTAGTTGCGGCCGGCCTCCTGGGCCGCCTGCACGTAGAGGTGGCCGGCCTGCTCCGCCCGGGCCAGACTGGTGAAGTAGACAGGCACGAAGCCCTTGCGCCCAGCGTACTCAATGGTCTCGGGGCTGCCGCTGCTGGCCAGGAACACGGGCGGGTGAGGCTTGGTGTAGGGGGCGGGCACCACGCTCACCCGGCGCACGTGGCCACGCTCGTCCACCTCGCCGGGAGCGCCCAGGCGACCGGTGACCCCTACCAGGCCCAGAGGCCAGTCGTCCACGCCGGTTTCGTAGGGGTAGGGTATCTTCCAGAACTCGCCGTCGTACTCGATGCTGTCCTGCGTCCAGGCCCGCAGGACTATCTCCACCGCCTCCTCGAAGATGCGGCGGTTGATCTCGTCGTCCTTGATAATGCGCTCGTCGATGGCCGCCGAGCCCACGCCGCCGCCGATGAGGGAAGGGTCGCTCTGGGCCGCCGAGGGCGACCGGGTGGCCCTGGTGCCCAGGTGCTGGCCGATGACGTTGGTCCAGCGCGACTGGTAGCCCCTGGCGAAGCCCACGAAGCAGCGGCCCTTGGTCAGGTGGTCGAGGATGGCCGTCTCCTCGGCCACGCGGATGGGGTCCTGGGTGCTCATGACGTAGCCCAGCTGGCCCACGCGTACGTTGCGGGTGATGGCCGCCCAGTAGCCGTTGAGGATGCCGGGGCTGGGCCCCACCTCGTAGCCCTCGGACCAGAAGTGGTGCTCGATGGTGGCCACGCCCCACAGGCCCAGCTCGTCGGCCGCCCGGACGATGTCCGTCCAGCCTTCCAGGGTCTGCTGGTAGCGCTCCACGTTGCGGCCGATGGGGCGGAGCCGTATGCGCTCCTCCTCGTCGGCGGCCGGGATCACAGGATATATCTGGAGGATGACCTTGACCATAGCCTTCACCCCCGGCGATGTATCGCAAGACATTATAAGCGATTGGCCGGCTCTTACTGTCAAGGCAGGCAGGCCCGGCTGGCCGGGGGCTCTGCGAGGGGCGTGAGCCCCGGCCCCGAAGGAAGCCCCGGCCGCGTTGACACCCTTCCTTAGTCCTGCCTAAAATCGAGGCAAGCCTGTCGACGACCTCGCCTGCCACCACGAAGGGGGTGCCCCGCCATGACCCAAGCTGCTGCCGCACGTAGCCTGTGGGACAAGGACCAGTGGCAGGGCCTGCCCGTCCACCGCTCCCTCCTGACGCCGCTCATGCTTCTCGAACGCACCCTGCACGTGTTCCCAGAAAAGGAAGGGGTGGTGGATGGCTCCCACCGCCTTACCTTCGGCCAATTCGGGGCCCGCGTCTACCGCCTGGCCAGCGCCCTCAAGCGCCACGGCATCGGCAAGGGAGACCGGGTGGCGCTGCTCTGTCGCAACTCTCTGGAGGTGCTGGAGGCGCACTTCGCCGTGCCCCAGATCGGCGCGGCCATGGTGCCCATCAACGTCCGCCTGAGCACGGAAGAGGTCGCCTACATCCTGCAGCATTCGGGTGCCAGGGCCATCGTGCTGGACCGGGAGCTGGCGGGACTCCTGGCCCCCGTCCGCGACCAGGTGCCGCTGTCGCTGGTGCTCCTGGCCGATATCTCCTCGCGGCATGGGCAGGAGCCGCCCGACTCGGCGGTGGAGGGTGTGGACTACGAAGAGTTCCTGGCCGAGGGCAGCCCCGATCCCTTCCCTTACGATGTGGACGACGAGGAGCAGGTCATCAGCATCAACTACACCAGCGGCACCACGGGGCGGCCCAAGGGCGTCATGTATACCCACCGGGGTGCCTACCTCAACGCCCTGGGCGAGATCATCGAGACGGGGCTGCGGCCGGAGAGCGCCTACCTGTGGACGCTGCCCATGTACCACTGCAACGGTTGGTGCTTCACCTGGGCGGTGACGGGCATCGGCGCCAAGAACGTCTGCCTGCCCAAGGTGGAAGCGGCCGATGTCTTCCGGCTGATCGAGCAGGAGGGGGTGAGCCACTTCTGTGGCGCCCCCACCGTACTCATCATGCTTGCCCAGGGCCGGCCCCACGCCGAGTACCGCTTCCCGCGGCCGGTGACCATCGTCACGGCAGCCGCCCCGCCGCCTCCCACCATCATCCAGGCCATGGAGGAGATGGGCGCGCGGGTGATCCACGTCTACGGGCTCACCGAGACCTATGGCCCCCACACGGTGTGCGAGTGGAAGGTGGAGTGGGACGGCCTGCCCCTGGAGCAGCGCGCCCGCCTCAAGGCCCGCCAGGGCGTGGGCTACATCCACGCCCCCGAGCTGCGGGTGGTGGACGAGGAGATGCGGGACGTGCCCCCCGATGGCAGGACCATCGGCGAGGTGGTGATGCGGGGCAACAACGTCATGAAGGGGTACTACAACGACCCCGAGGCCACCGCCAAGGCCTTCCGCGGCGGCTGGTTCCACAGCGGCGACCTGGGGGTCATGCACCCCGACGGCTACATTGAACTCATGGACAGGGCCAAGGACATCATCATCTCCGGCGGCGAGAACATCTCCAGCGTGGAGGTGGAGCGGGCCCTGTACCAGCACCCGGCCGTGCTGGAGTGCGCCGTCATCGGCATCCCCGACGAGAAGTGGGGCGAGGTGCCCAAGGCCTACGTGGTGCTGAAGCCGGGTGCCAGCGCCTCCCCCGAGGAGCTCATCGATTTCTGCCGCCAGCGGCTGGCCCGCTTCAAGGCCCCCAAGGCCGTGGAGCTGGTGGCGGAGCTGCCCAAGACCTCGACGGGCAAGGTGCAAAAGTTTAAGCTGAGGGAAAAGGACTGGGCCGGCTACGAGAAGCGCATCCACTGAGGGAGGCGGGAGCCATGCAGGCCACCAAGACGTACAAGAACATCCTCTACGAGAAGCAGGGCCGCATCGCCTATGTGACCATGAACCGGCCCGACAAGCGCAACGCCCTGTCGCTGGAGCACATGCAGGAGCTGACCGACTGCTTCCGCGCCATCGGCCAGGACAGGGACGTGGCCGTGGCGGTGCTGCGGGGCAACGGGCCCGCCTTCTGCGCCGGCCACGACATCGCCGAGATGGTGGGCAGGGACGCCGGCTTCTACCGGCACCTGTTCGAGACCTGCACCGAGATGATGGACACCATACAGTCCATACCCCAGCCGGTGATCGCCCAGGTGCACGCCATCGCCACCGCCGCCGGCTGCCAGCTCGTGGCCACCTGCGACCTGGCGGTGGCCGCCGAGGAGGCGCGCTTCGCCACCCCGGGCGTGCGCATCGGCCTCTTCTGCTCCACTCCTATGGTGGCCGTCAGCCGCAACCTCCCGCGCAAGAAGATGATGGAGATGCTGCTGACGGGAGAGCCCATTAGCGCCCAGGAGGCCCTGCACTACGGCCTGGTCAACAAGGTGGTGCCCGGCGAGCGGCTGGAGGAAGAGACGCGGGCGCTGGCGGAGAAGATCGCCGCCTCGAGCCCCTTCGTCATCGGCCTGGGCAAGCAGGCCTTCTACCGCCAGCTGGAGATGCCCCAGCACCAGGCGTACCTGTACGCCCAGGAGGTCATGTCGCTCAACGCGCTGGCCGCCGACGCCCAGGAGGGCATGTGCGCCTTCCTCGATAAGCGTCCCGCTAACTGGCAGGGGCGCTGAGCGCCGCGGGGCGGAGGGCCGGTCAGCGCTGCACGGCGGCCCGCCCCTGCTGGAGGAGGGACGTCAGGCGGCCGGTCACGCCCCGCCAGGCCGATTCGGGCAGGTTTACCAGCGCCAGGCTCGCCGCCACCAGCAGTAGCCCCGGGAACAGGAGGGGCGGCAGGGGCTCGCCCAGGACGATGGCCCCCAGCAGCACGCCCGACACGGGAATGGCGAACACGAAGGCGCTTATGCGGCTGGCGCCATGGCGCTGCACCGACCAGAACCAGAGCACCGAGCCCACCGCCGTGGTGAAGAGGCCCATGTAGACCACGCTCAGTAGGGCCTCGGACGTGAAGCGCACCGGCTCCCACCACTCGTGGACCGCGACCGCCGTCATGAAGGTGCAGGCCACGGCCATCTGGCACGTCACCAGGGCGTGGAAGTCCTCCCAGCCCGGACCCGGCTGCCGCATTATGAGGGTGCCAGCGGCCCAGGACGCCGCTCCCGCGCCGATGGCCATCAGGGCCGGCCAGTGGAACTCCAGCGACGAGCCGCTCTTGGCGTAGGCCACGACGCCCACCCCGGCGAAGCCGCCCAGCAGGGCCAGCAGCCGCCAGCCAGTGAGCCGCTCGCCTCCCGGCCAGCGCTGGAGGAGCAGGGCCACGAACAGGGGCTGGGTGGACATCATCACCATGGCCAGGCCGGCGTCCACTCGGTGGACGCCCCAAAAGAAGAGCCCGGTAGGCAGGCCCGTCTGCAGGACGCCGATGGCCACCGCCCGCCTCCAGGCCAGCCAGGAGCGCGGCAGCTTGGGGCGACGCCAGGACAGCACGAGGGCCAGGAGAAGAAAGGCGATCCAGCCCCTGATGGAGGCCAGAGTCCAGGGAGGGATGTCGGCCGTGCCGATGCGCCCGGCTACGCCGTTGGAGCCCCACAGGGTGCAGGTGAGGACGGCTGCCGCTATTCCCGCTGCGTCCAGGGGCCGGCCGCCCCGCAGCGCTGGCCCGGGCCGAGGGGAGCTGTCCCCGGACGCCCTCTCCCCCGCTCGGGGAGTGCCCGACATAGCCTCAGCGTTGCTCCCGCCGCGACGATTGGCGCATGCGCTGGTAGCGCTCGAGCATCTCCTGCTCCGCCTGGCGGGCGGCCTCGCGGGCCTCTTCCCATGCCTGGCGCGCCTGGGAGGCCGCTCCTTCGGCCACGCGCCGCAACGGGCGCAGCACGTCTTCCCCCCCTTCGCCCCTGGCCAGGCCCCGCAGTCGCTGGCGCACCTCCTCTTTCCGCACCGGCGACATGAGCAGGTAGGCAGCCATTCCTGCGGCGAGGCCCAGGGCGAGCCCCAGGACGAAGCGCATCCCTAACCCCCCTATCCGGCGCGAGCGCGCCCGCGCATGCGGCCCAGCACCGAGACGAAGCGGCGGGCCGCCATCATCAGACCGTACCCCTTCGCCACTGGCCGGACCACTGTGTCCGAGACGAAGGCGGTGGTGGAGCGCACCGTCTCCATGCTCTCGCGCAGGTTGGACAGGGCGGGGGGCAGGTTATCGTTGACTAGGTGGTTCACGCGCGATACAAGCCCCCGCACCTGCAGCAGCACCACCAGCAGCACCAGGGAGACGAGGATGCTGAAGAGGAAGACCACCGTGCCGGCGATGGTGAAGGCCACGATGGTGACGTCGCGCAGGTCTTCCAGAGTGTCGATGCCCATGACCGCCTCTGACCTCCCCTGGGCGGGGCCACGTGCCGCCCATTATAGCAGATGATAGCAGGCGGCTCTACCGGCCCCGCCGCAGGGGCCGCCGGATGACGCCGCCGCCCAGCACCCGCTCCCCCTGATAGAACACCACCGCCTGTCCGGGCGTGACGGCCCGCTGCGGCTGGAGGAAGCGTACCAGTCCGGCATTGCCCTCCGTCGTCAGCAGGGCGGGCACCGCCGGTGCCCGGTAGCGGACCTTGGCCTCTACCTCCACCGGGCCGGCAGGCGGGCTGCCGGACACGAACCGCAGGGCCTCGCACTCGGCCCCCTCGGCGTACAGCTCTTCTTCGCTGCCCACTACGATGGCATTGGCGCGAGCGTCTACTTCCAGCACGTAGAGGGGGGTACCGCCCCCGCGGGCAGGCAGGCCTCTCCTCTGGCCCACGGTGTAGTTGACGATGCCGTCGTGCTGGCCCAGCACGTTGCCCTGCTGGTCCAGAATGGGGCCGGGCGCCGCCCCCGCCCGCTCTCGCACGAAGGCGCGATAGTCCCCGCCCGGGATGAAGCAGATGTCGGCCGAGTCAGGCTTGTCGGCGTTGGGCAGGCCCAGGCTGCGGGCGATGGCCCGCACCTCGTCCTTGGTGTGCTCGCCGATGGGGAACAGGGTGCGCGACAGCTCCTCCTGGCCCAGCATGTACAGGACATAGGACTGGTCCTTGGCCTCGTCCACCGCCCGCCACAGCTCGTAGCCTGTGGGGCCCAGGCGGCGGCGGGCGTAGTGCCCGGTGGCCACGTAGTCGCAGCCCAGGGCCAGGGCGTACTCCAGCAGCGGTCCGAACTTTATGTGCTGGTTGCAGGCGATGCAAGGGTTGGGGGTGCGCCCGCTGGCATACTCGCCCACGAAGTAGTCCACCACCCGCGCCTGGAACTGGCGCTCGAAGTTGAGGACGTAGTGGGGTATGCCCAGCACGTCGGCAGCGGCCCGAGCGTCTTCCGTGTCCTCCACGGAGCAGCAACGGCGCTGCAGCCGCGGGGCCGCTGGGTCCTCCAGCGTCCACAGCCGCATGGTCACGCCTACGACCTCGTAACCCTGCTCCAGCAGCAGGGCAGCGGCGACGGACGAGTCCACCCCGCCCGACATGGCCACCAGCACGCGCTCCCTGCCCATCTCCAACCCCATGTTATAATGGCGGCGGCGAGGCCAAAAGGGCCCGAATCTCATGGCTATGCGCCGCGGGGCGGCCCGCGGAGCGCAACGAGGAAAAAGGAGGTGATGTAGCTGGGCGCAGCCGTGCGTTACGATTCCGGCACGCTGGCCAGGAAGCTCGTGGACGTCCTGTCCGAGAAGCAGGCCAGCGACATCGTCCTCCTGGACATCAGCGACGTCGCCACCTTCGCCGATTACTTCGTCATCGCCACCGGTGAGACCAAGCGGCAAATGGAGGCCGTCCTCGCCGCCCTCGAGGAGGAGCTGGACAAAGAAGAAGTGACTCTGCTGGGGCGGGAGGGCAGCCCCGAGACCGGCTGGGTGCTCCTGGACCTGGGAGACATCGTCGTCCACGTCTTCGGCCCCGAAGAACGCTCCTATTACGACCTGGAAGGGCTCTGGCACCGTGCCCGACCGGTGGTCAGGGTGCAGTAGCGGGGATGCCAGGCCCGGGGAGGACGGCATGAGCGTGCCCGATGCCTACCGCACCGTGGTGAGCAAGCGCGACTCGCGCGAGTTCACTGCCGACCCCATACCCGAAGAGGTGGTCAGGCGCATCCTCCAGGCCGGACGCATGGCCGGCAGCTCCCGGAACAGCCAGCCCTGCCGCTTCATCCTCATCCGCGACCGGGCCCAGAAGGAGGCCCTGGCCGCGTGCTGCAATTCGGCCATGTGGGCCATCGAGGCGCCGCTGGTGGTCGCCATCGCCGTGCAGGACGGGGCCTCCGACTACGACGAAGGCCGGGCCGCCCAGAACATGATGGTGGCTGCCTGGGCCCACGGCGTGGCCTCCTGCCCCTTCACCATGCACAACGCGGAGTGTGCACGGAGGGTGCTGGGCCTGCCCGAGGGGTGGCGGCCCGGGCACGGCATCGCCTTCGGCTACCCCAAGTCGGAGGAGTCGCGGCACCGCGGCCAGCCCCGCCTGCCTTTGGAGGAGCTGGTCCACCACGAGCGCTGGTAACCCTAGCGCCGCGCCAGATCGCCCAGGAAGTCCAGCAGCAGCCGGTTGACATCCTCGGGCCTCTCCTGCTGAGTCCAGTGCCCGCAGTCGCGCAGCATCTCCAGGCGCAGGGCTGGCACCCAGCGCTCCATTCCTTCCGCCATCTCGGGCCGGAGCACCGGGTCCTTGTCGGTCATGACCACCAGGGCGGGGCAGGTCACCTGCTGCTCGTGCAGGTGCTGGGTGGTCTCCCAGTTGCGGTCGATGTTGCGGTAGTAATTGAGGGGCCCGGTGAGCCCGCCCTCCTGGAAGGCCTGCAGAAAGACCTGGAAGTCCTCGTCGGAGAGGAAGTCGGGGCGCCCGGCCACCCCCTCGTACAGGCGGCGCAGGCGCCCGGGCAGGTCCTGGGCGAAGATCCCTTCTGCCCGGCCCGGCTCTTGGAAGACGAGCACGTAGTTGAGCTGCTGCGCCCCCGACTCCACCATTTCCCGTAGCCGGGCGGTAGGCGGGAAACCGGGGCGGCCGCGGTAGGGCACGTTCAGGCTGACCAGCCGCTCCACCCGTTGGGGGTGCATCACGGCCACCATCCAGACGATGATGCCGCCCCAGTCATGGCCTACCAGGGCCGCCTTCTCGATATCCAGGGCGTCCATCAGGCCCACCACATCGCCCACCAGATGGTGGATATCGTAGTCCTCGATGCGGGGCGGCTTGTCCGTGTCGCCGTAGCCCCTCAGGTCGGGAGCGATGGCGCGCAGTCCGGCGGCCGCTAGGGCAGGCAGCTGGTAGCGCCAGGAGTACCACAGCTCGGGGAAGCCGTGCAGGAAGATGACGGGAAAGCCTCGGCCCGCCTCCACGTAGTGGAAGCGGATGCCGTTGGCGTGCACATGGCGGTGCTGCCAGCCTTCCTGCCTGGTCATGACGCCTGCTCCTTTCCCTCCGGTTGGGGTGTCTCCTCCTTCTCCTCCGCCTCCTCGCGCTCTCGGGGGCGACCGGCGCGGCGCAGGGCCTCGCCCATCTCACGCAGGCGGGCATCCACCAGGGCGTTGAGGCTGCCTTCTGGGTAGGAGCCGTCGGGCTGGCGCTCGCCCGCCGGCAGGCCTGTGAGCAGCTCCAGGGCCTGGTCCACCGTCTCTACCGCGTAGACGTGGAACTGGCCCTGCCTCACCGCCTCCACCACCTCCTCGCGCAGGTTGAGGTGGCGGCGGTTGCGGGCGGGTACGATGACCCCCTGCGTGCCGGTGAGGCCTTTGGCGCGGCACACTTCGAAGAAGCCCTCGATCTTCTGGTTCACGCCCCCCACCGGCTGCACCTCCCCCTTCTGGTTGACGGAGCCCGTCACTGCCAGGTCCTGACGGATGGGCACCTGGGCCACCGCCGAGAGGATGGCGCACAGCTCGGCCAGGGAAGCGGAATCGCCCTCCACCGGCTCGTAGGCCTGCTCGAAGGAGACGCTGGCCGAGAGCGAGAGGGGCCTCTCCTGGGCGTACTTCCAGCCGAGGTACCCGCTGATGGTGAACACGCCCTTGTCGTGTATGCGGCCCGATAGCTGCGACTCGCGGTCGATGCTGACGATGCCCCGCTGGCCCAGGAACACGCGGGCGGTGATGCGGGATGGCCGGCCGAAGCTGAAGTCGCCCATGTCCAGCACGGCCAGGCCGTTGACCTGCCCCACCACCTGCCCTGCCACGTCCACCATGATGACGCCACGGGAAATGAGCTCCCGTACCCGCTCCTCCACCAGGTTGAGGCGATAGTACTTTTCGCGGATGGCGCGGTACACGTGCTGGGCAGTGATGACCTCGGAGCCCTCCTGCGCCGCCCAGTAGTCTGCCTCCACCAGGATGTCGCGGAGCTGGCCGAAGCGGGCCGTGAGCTTCTCCTGGTCTTCCACCATGCGGGAGGCGTGCTCGATGATCTTGGCCACGGCATCGGCCTGGAAGGGACGCAACGACTCGTCGCGGCAACAACTGGACACGAAGCGGGCGTAGAGGCCCACGGTCTCGTCCGTCAGCGGTATCTGGTAGTCGAAGTCGGCCTTGACCTTGAACAGCTCCCAGAAGTGGGGGTCGTAGGTGGAGAGGAGGAAGTAGGACAGGGGGTCGCCGGTGATGATGACCTTGAGCTGTACCGGTATTGGCTCCGGGCGCAGCCCTTGCGGCACCAGCAGGCCCAACCCCTCCATGGGGTCTTCCAGGCGCACCTGACCGGTGCGGAGCACTCGCTTCAGCCCCTCCCAGGAGCCCGGCTTGGTGACCAGGTCGTTCAGGTCGAGTATGAGGTAGCCGCCGTTGGCCCGGTGCACCGCCCCCGGGCGCAGGAGGGTGTGGTCGCTGAAATATGTCCCCATGTAGGCCTTGCGCTCGATGCGCCCGAACAGGTTGGACCAGGTGGGGTTGGTCTCGATGACGATGGGCGGCCCCTCGGCGCGGCCGTTGTCCACGAACAGGTTGCAGCGAAAGGCCAGGAAGGGGTCCACCTGCCCCTCCGGGCTGGGACGGGGCACCGGCGGCACGGGCGGCTGGTCGGCGCGGAACAGGTCCAGGTTGGCCAGGGTGTGGGAGCGCAACTCCTCCAGGTAGGAGACCACCTGCGGGTACTGCTGGAAGGAAGCAATGGCCTGCCGGAACAGGGCGTCCACGGCCGCCTGCCCTACCTGGCGGTCCAGCTCGCGCAGCTTCTGCACCAGCTCTTGCTCCAGGGCCCGCAGCCGCTCGCCCACCTCGTTGACGGCCTCGGAGACCTGCCGCTGCCGCTCCTCCAGGGCCCGCCGCATGATGGGGTCGAGGCTGGCCACCTCCTCGGGGGTGGCTGGCCGGCCACCGATGAGGGGCACGATGGTGACGCCCATGGGCGAAAAGCGCAGGGCGAAGCCTGCGGCTTGCGCCTGCTGCTGGGCCTGCTCCATCAGCCTCTGGGCCTCACGCTGGCTGACCTCGATGAGCTCCCGTCGCTGCTGTTCGTACTCCTCGCTGGAGAACGCCCGCTTGATGAACGCCTGGGCGTTCTCCAGCAGCTCGCGCAGGCTATCGCGCAGGCGACGGCCCTCACCGGCGGGCAGGCGTATGGCCTGGGGATGGTCGGGGTCGCGAAAGTTGTAAAGGTAGCACCAGTCATCGGGGATGCGCGTCGCCCCCGCCTCCTGCTGGCGAGCGATGGCCCGCCGCACGTACTCGCGGATGGCGCTGGTGCGGCCGGTGCCCGTCAGACCGCTGACGAAGATGTTGTAGCCCGGGCGCTCGACGCTGAGCCCGAACTCCAGTGCGCGGATGGCCCGCTCCTGCCCAACGAACTCTTCCAGGGGCGCCACCTCGTCGGTCTTCTGGAAGCGGAAGCGGGCCGGGTCTACCGTCAGCCGCAGCTCTTCGGGCGCCAGGCGCAGGTCGCCTGTCCCAGCCATAGCCCCTCCCCCCTCACTCCGAGTCGCCGAAGGCCCAGCGGTCGACATCGCGCCGGTAGGGGACGATGTCCGATTCCTGGAAGAAGAGGGCGATCTCGCGCCGGGCCGTCTCTTCCGAGTCGGAGCCGTGCACCAGGTTGTGGGTGATGTCCAGCCCCAGGTCGCCGCGGATAGTGCCTGGTGCCGCCTTCCTGGGGTCCGTGGCGCCCATGGTCTGGCGCACCACCTCCACGGCGTGGGGGCCCTCCAGCACCGCGGCCACGATGGGCGACGAGGTGATGAAGCCCACCAGTTGCCCGAAGAAGGGCTTATCTACGTGCTCGGCGTAGTGCCGACGCGCCAGCCCCTCGTCCACCTGCAGCAGGCGCAGGGCGGCGATACGCAGGCCCCGCCTCTCCAGTCGCGAGATTATCTCCCCTACCAGGCCCCGCTGCACGGCGTCGGGCTTGATGAGCACGAGGGTGCGCTGCATGTTCTGGGCCATTGTAGCACCTCCCAGCTATGGTCTCGGTGGCGGCCCCAGGGCCGGCTCGCGCAGGTAGACGGGCCGCAGGAGGGACGGCGGCGCCGCCTTGCCTTCCTGCAGCCGTTGCCAGCCCAGCTCCGCCAGGTAGGCGGCGCGGCGGCGGCTCGCCTCGCCCGTCACGGCGTAAGCGCCAGGGGGGAGGCCCGCCAGCAGCTCCGGCGTCACCTCCCCGCAGACGATGGCGTCCCCGGGCATGTCCATGAGCAGCGCCGCCGCGGTCGAAAGCCGCGGCGGCGAGAGCTCCACCGTCTGCCCGTCCTGCCAGGCATAGGCGGCCCAGGCCAGTTCTCCCCGTCCTGCCTGGTGCACTGCCACCACCGGTCGCCCGCAACGCAGGTGAGGGTACGCGTCCAGCTCCAGCCTGCCCACGCCCACCGCCGCCAGCCCCAGGGCGTAGGCGAGCCCCTGGGCCGTGGCCACGCCCACGCGCAGGCCGGTATACATGCCCGGCCCCAGGCAGACGAACACCGCCCGCAGGTCGGCCTTGCTGGCGCCGGCCTGGGCGAGCAGCCTGTCCAGGGTGGGCAGCAGCTCCACGGTGTGGTTGCGGCGGCAGTGCCAAGTCACCTCCGCCAGCAAGCGTCCCTCTTGCGAGAGGGCCAGGGACGCCATCTCCGAGGCCGTGTCCAGGGACAGCTCCATGGTCACGCCCTCGCCCGCGCTTTCGTCTCTAGCCGGAGCGCCTCCAGTAGCTGTCGGGAGCGCTCGCCGGTTGCCGAGAACGAGAGCCGCCTGCGGCTCGCGCCCGTGACCTCGAACCTGACCAGCAAGTGATCGTCGGGGAACACGTGCCAGGCCCGGTCCGGCCACTCCACCGCCAGCACGCCGTCGCGGCAGTACTCGTCGAGGGCCAGCTCTTCCGCCTCCTCGGGGGTCGCCAGTCGGTAGAGGTCGGCGTGATAGAGCTTCAGGCGTCCCTCGTACTCGCCCAGCAGGACGAATGACTTGCTGGACACGCCCTCCTTCACCCCCAGGCCGCGGGCCAGCCCCTGCACCAGCACCGTCTTGCCCGACCCCAGCTCGCCCAAGAGAAGGAGCACGTCTCCAGGCCTGACATAGCGGGCCAGCTTTTCGCCCAGGCGGCGTGTCTGGGCGGGGGTGGCTGTCTCGATGACTAGGTGGGCTCCGGTCATGGCCTTCGGAGGTGGTCCCAGCCCGGCACGGGGAAGTCCAGGGGGCGGCCCTGCTCGTCCAGCACGGCGATGCCTTGCCCTTCCACCATCTCACCGATGACGGTGACAGGCCCGGGCACCTTCTCCCGGAGGGAGGCCAGGGCCTCGGACGGCCCGGCCAGGAGTAGCTGGTAGTCCTCGCCGCCGGTGCAGGCCAGGGCCAGGGCGCGGTCGGGACAGGCGCGGCGCAGGGCGTCGCTCAGGGGCAGCGTGGCGGCATAAATCACGGCGCCGACGCCGCTCAGGCGGCAGATGTGGCCCAGGTCCTGCAGCAGCCCGTCGGAGATATCGATGGCGCAGGGGATGCGAAGCCTGGCCGCCTCCTGGCCCAGGGCCAGCGGAGGACGGGGCCGCGAATGGGCGAGGGCCAGTGGGCCCTCGGTCTGGCCCCGTCGCAGCAGCTCCAGCCCCGCTGCGGCGTCGCCGAGGGTCCCGCTCACCGCCAGGACGTACCCGGGCCGGGCCCCGTCCCGCCGCAGCAGAAGGGGCTGCCCGTGGCTGTCGGTCTGGGCGTGGCCCAGCAAGGCCACCGTCACCACCGCCTCGGGGGCGCGGACGATGTCGCCCCCGGCCACGGCGACGCCGTAGGCGCGAGCGCACTCGTCCAGGCCCCTGTAGAGCTCCTCTACCGCCTCCAGGGGTGTTTCGGGCGGCAGGCCCAGGGTCACCAGGGCGAAGCCGGGGACGGCGCCCATGGCCGCCACGTCGCTGACGTTAACCGCCAGGGCCTTCCAGCCCACGTCGGCCCAAGGGTGGACGCCGGGGAGGAAGTGCACGCCGGCCACCATGGTGTCGGTGGTGGCGACGATGAAGGCGTCGTCGGCCCGCCACACCGCGGCATCGTCGCCGATGCCCAGCACCAGCCCCGGCGCCGGCCTGCCTGCGATGGCCGCCAGCCGCTCTATGAGGCCGAACTCCCCCACCGAGCCTACGTCCATCGACAGCGATTATCGCACGGGCGCTGGACAGGGGCGAGTTTGTTCACCTGCCGGCCCTCGCCTATCATTCCGCTGGGGGGCCATGCGCATCGCTATAGTGTCCGACGTCCACGCCAACCTGGCCGCGCTGGAGGCAGTTCTGCGCCACGCCGAGGCGGAGGGCGCTCTGGATGGCCTCTGGTGCCTGGGCGACATGGTGGGATACGGCCCCCAGCCCTGCGAGGTGCTGGATCGGCTGCGGGAAGCAGGGGCGCGGCCGGTGGCGGGTAATCACGACCTGGCGGCGGTGGGCCTCGTCTCCACCGCGGACTTCAATCCGGCGGCGGCGGCTGCCGTCCACTGGACGGCGCGGCAGCTCCGTGACGCTGACCGGCGCTACATCGAATCGTTGCCGCAGGTGCGGCGGGAAGAGGGCTTCACCCTGGTGCATGGCACCCTGCGATGGCCCGTGTGGGAGTACCTGTACTCTCACGACGCCGCGCTGGCGCACCTCTCGCGACAGGAGACGCCCTTCGGCCTGGTGGGGCACACTCACATCCCCATGCTGGTGGTAGAGGACGGGCGCTTCCCGCGCGGCTGCGAGCTGTTCTATCTCCAGGACGGTGCCGTAGTGGAGCTGCGGCCGGACAGGCGGCTGGTGCTGAACCCCGGCAGCGTGGGGCAGCCGCGGGACGGCGACCCCCGCGCCTCGTATGCCATTTACGACAGCGAGGCCGGCACCTTTTCCCTGCATCGGGTGGAGTACGACATCGCCGCCACGCAGAAGCTCATCGAAGAAGCAGGTCTGCCCCGCTGGCTCAGCGAGAGGCTGGCGGTGGGCCGGTGATCTCGCCGCCCTCGGGCTCCGAGTGGTGGCTGTAGGGCTCCACATACACCACCGCGTCCCTCACCTCCGGCACCTCCTCGCAGAGGCGGCGGGTGATGCGGCAGGCCAGCTCGTGGGCCTCGCCCAGGGTCACGTGGTCGGGCAGGTCCAGGGCTACGTCCAGGTGCACCCACTTGCCAGCCTGGCGCATGCGCAGGGAGTGGTAGCCAGTGCCGGCGCCCGTCTCCTCGGCCAGGATGCGCCGCACCTCCGCCTCTACGGCCAGGGAAGGGGCGGCATCCAGCAGCCCCTTAGTCGTGCGCAGGCCCAGCCGGGTGGCCGTGTAGACCATGACCGCGGCCACGGCCAGGGCTGCGGCCGGGTCGAGCCACTGGACGCCGAAGCGGCCGCCCAGCAGGCCCGCCAGCGCCGCCGTCTTGGCCCACAAATCGGTGGAGAAGTGGAAGGCGTCCGCCTCTAGTGCGTAGGAGCCGTAGGTGCGGGCCACGCTGCCCAGGTAGCGGGCGGCCGCGTAGTCCACGACGATGGTGGCGGCCACCACGGCTATGGCGGCGGTTGGCACCTGCAGGTCGTAGCCGGTGGCCAGACGGACGCCCACCTCGGCGGCGATAAAGATAGCTATGACCGCTACCAGCGCCACCTGGACGAGCGAGGAGAAGTTCTCGAACTTGGCGTGGCCATAGTGGTGGCCTGGGTCGGGCGGACGGGAGGCCATGGACACGCCCCAGTAGGCGAAGAGGGAGGCTGCCAGGTCGAAGACCGAGTGGCCGGCATCGGCCAGCACCGCCAGGGAGCCGGTGAAATACGCCACCAGCCCCTCCACAGCGATGAGGAGCACGTTTATGGCCACCGATGCCGCGGCTGCGAGGCGCTTGGGCCGGGCCGCCGGGTCGATGTAGCGGGTCGCAGTCACCGGGCAGCACCCCTACAAGGCCATTGTAACTCCCGCGCCCGCGCCCCCGCCCCGCACCCCTTCCCCGCCGTACGCTACCGGCGGCTATAATAGGCAAGCAGCATGGCACCCGTTAACGTGGTCGTCGCTCTGGGCATCGGCCCCGAGCTACAGGAGCGGATCAGGGCCGTCGACGGGCGCGTGCGCCTCACCGTCCTCGATCGGGCCCAGCGCCATGTCTATCGCGGCGGCCGCCGCCTGTGGGTCGGCTATCCCGAGCACTACGAGCCGCCCCAGGACGAAGAGACGCCGCGACGAGAGCTGCGGGCCGTCATGGCCGAGGCAGAGGTGCTCCTGACTACGCCCGTGGTGCCCCCCGACCTGGTGGAGCTGGCCCCTCGCCTGCGCTGGCTACAGCTCACCAGCGCCGGCGCCGACCGCCTGGCCGAGAACCCTGTTTTTGGCAGCGGGGTCACCATCACTACGGCCAGCGGCATCCATGGCATCCCCATCGGCGAATACGTGCTGGGGGCCATGCTGGCCCTGGCCAAGGGCTTTCCCCGGGCGATGACCGCCCAGCGGGAGCGCGCCTGGCGCCAGTACCTGCCCGATGAGCTGCACGGGCGCACTGTGGGCATCGTGGGGCTGGGGGCCATAGGCCGGGAGGTGGCCAGGCTGGCCAAGGCCTTCGGCATGAGGGTGCTGGCCTGCCGCCGTTCCTGTTCGTATCCCCAGGAGCGGCCGGCCGAGGTGCCGGGGGTGGACCTGCTCCTACCCGTAAGCGAGTTGCGCTGCCTGCTGGCCGAGGCGGACTACGTTGTGCTGGCTGTGCCCCTCACGCCCGAGACGAGGGACCTGATAGGCCGAGAGGAGCTGGCGGCTATGAAGACGGGCGCCTGCCTGGTCAACGTGGCCCGCGGGCCGGTGGTGGACGAGGACGCGCTGCTGGAAGCCCTGCGCTCCGGCCACCTGGGCGGTGCGGTGCTGGACGTGTTCCGCGAGGAGCCCCTGCCGCCCGAGAGCGGCCTGTGGGACCTGCCCAACGTCATCCTCACGCCGCACATCGCCGGGGGCACGCCGCGCTACGTGGAGCGGGCAGTGGACCTGTTCTGCGACAACCTGCGTCGCTACGTGGCCGGACAGCCCCTGCGGAACGTCGTCGACCCCAGGCGCGGCTACTAGGCGCGGGCATCAGGCCAGGAAAGTGCGGGCGCCCTCCAGGATGAAGTCCACGGCGATGGCCATGAGCAGCACACCCACCAGCCGGGTGAGCACCCGCAGGGCCGACTCGCCCAGCAGCCTGAACACGGCCTCGGCCCACGCGAACAGGGCCCAGGCCATAGCGAACACTGCGGCGGCAGCGGCAATGGTCAGGCCTGCCCCTATGCCCTGGGACAGGGAGACGGCGGTGGCCAGGGCCCCTGGCCCCGACAGCAGCGGCACGGCCAGGGGTACCAGCGCCACCTGGAAGACATCGACTCGCACCCCGTCGGCGTCGCTCAGGTCCAGGCTCTGCCCCCGCTCCACCATGCGGTAGGCGGGGAATACCAGCAGGGCCCCCGCCGCCACCTGGAAGCTCTCGGCCGATATGCCCATGAACTCCAGCACCTGCTCGCCGCCCAGGGCGAAGACCACCAGCAGTGCGAAGGCGGCGACCACGGACACCGTCGCCGCCCGCACCTGCAGGGGCCGGGGCAACTGCGCCGTAAGCAGGTAGAACACCAGCACGTTGCCGATGGGGTCTATGATGGCGAAGAAGGAGACTAGGGCCCGCGCGAAGTCCTCGCCCATGGGTGGAGAGGGGCCGGTGGCCTAGGGCTGGCCCTCGTCGGAGCGCACCGATACCACCGCCATGCAGGAAACGGCGTCGCCCGGGGCCAGGTCCATCAGGCGCACCCCCTGGGTGCCGCGGCCCTGGACGGATATCTCGTCCACCGGCGTGCGCAGCATGATGCCGTCCTGGGAGGCCACCGCCACCTCGTCGCCCGGGCGCACCACGCGGGCGGCGGCCACCGGGCCGGTGCGGTCGCCCACCTTGTAGGTGACGACCCCCTGCCCGCCCCTCCCCTGCCGGGGATACTGGTCCAGCGGCGTCCGCTTGCCGTAGCCGCGGGCGGTGACCACCAGGAGGTGGCCGCCGTCCTTGGCGATGTCCATGGCCACCACCGCGTCGCCGGGGGAGAGCTTGATGCCGCGCACGCCGCCCGACTGCCGCGACGCCTGGCGCAGGGCGCTGACGGGAAAGCGCAGGGCCTTACCCTGGGCCGTCACCAGCACGGCGTCGTCGCCGTCGCGGGCGAGCCGTGCCGAGACCAGCTCATCGCCCTGCTCCAGGTCCATGGCCACCAGCCCGCGCCTGCCGGCCGAGGCGAACTCGGAGAGGGGCGTCCGCTTCACCTCGCCCAGGCGGGTGGCCATGACCAGGCAGTCGTGGTCGGCTCCGTACGGGTGCCGGACCACCGCCGTCACCCGCTCGCCTGGCTCCATGCCCGAGAGGAAATTGATGACGGGCTGGCCGCGGGCCTGGCGCGACTCCTCGGGTATCTCGAACGCCCGCACCTGGAAGCAGCGGCCGCGGTCGGTGAAGAAGACCAGGCTGTCGTGGGTGTCGGCCACCACCAGGTGGGCCACGGCGTCGTCCTCGCGCGTGCGCATGGCGGTGATGCCGCGGCCGCCGCGGCGCTGGGCGCGGTAGGTGGACAGGGGCATGCGCTTGATGTAGCCGCGGGAGGAGATGGTCACCACCACGTCCTGGTGGGGCACCAGGTCCTCCTCGCTGACCTCCTCCGGCTCCTGGTCGACTATCTGGGTGCGGCGGGGGTCGCCGTACTTCCTCTTCAGCTCCCGCATCTCTTCTTTGATGACGAAGTCGATCTTGCGGGGGTTGGCCAGCAGGTCTTCCAGATAGGCGATCTCCTTGATGACCTCGGCGTATTCCTCCTGCAGCTTCTCCCTCTCCAGCCGGGCCAGGCGGCGCAGTTGCATGTCCAGCACCGCCTGGGCCTGTCTTTCGCTGAGGCTGAAGGGGCGGGCCATGAGCTTCTGCCGCGCCTCGTCAGCCGAGGCCGACTGACGGATGGTGCGGATGACGGCGTCCAGGTGATCCAGGGCCTTGAGCAGCCCCTGGAGGATGTGCTCCCGCTCCCTGGCCCGCTCCAAGTCGAACTGGGAGCGGCGCCGCACTACCTCCCGCCGATGGGCGATGAAGGCCTCCAGCATGCGCTTGAGGCCCACAGTACGGGGCTGGCCGTCCACCAGGGCCAGCATGTTGGCATTGAAGGCCGTCTGCATGGGCGTGTGCTTGTAGAGGGCTGCCAGGACCTGCTGGGGGTTGGCCTCGCGCTTGACCTCGATGACGATGCGCAGCCCTTCGCGGTCGGACTCGTCGCGCACCTCGGAGATGCCCTCTATTCGCCGCTCTCGCGCCAGCTCGGCGATGCGGGCCACCAGGGCTGCCTTGGCCACGCGGTAAGGCAGCTCGGTGACCACGATCTGGTGGCCGCCGCGGGGAAGGGGCTCGATGTGCGAGCGGGCCCGCATCAGGATGCGGCCCTTGCCCTCGGCGTAGGCATGCCCGATGGCGTCCATCTTGCGCTCCACTCTCTGGCCATCGGGCCCGGGCACCCGCACCTTTTCGTAGCGGAAGATGATGCCGCCGGTGGGGAAATCGGGGCCGCGCACGATGCGGGTCAGGTCTTCGGTGGTGGCGTCGGGCTTGTCCAGCAGGTGGACGATGGCGTCGCACACCTCCGACAGGTTGTGGGGAGGGATGTCGGTGGCCATGCCCACGGCGATGCCGGAGGCGCCGTTGACGAGCAGGTTGGGCAGGCGGGCGGGCAGGACGACGGGCTCCTTCAACGAGTCGTCGAAGTTGGGGACGAAGTCCACCGTGTCCTTGTCGATATCGGCCAGCATCTCCTCGGCGATGGCCGCCAGGCGGGCCTCGGTGTAGCGCATGGCCGCCGGGGGGTCATCGTCGATGGAGCCGAAGTTGCCCTGGCCGTCCACCAGGGGGTAGCGCATGGTGAAGGGCTGGGCCAGGCGCACCATGGCCTCGTAGACGGGGTCGTCGCCGTGGGGGTGGTACTTGCCCAGCACCTCGCCCACGATGCGGGCGCTCTTCTTGTACGGTTGGCCGGGGCGCAGGCCCAGCTCCTGCATGACGTAGAGGATGCGCCGCTGTACGGGCTTGAGGCCGTCGCGCACGTCGGGGAGGGCGCGCGAGACGATGACGCTCATGGCGTAGTCCAGGTAGGCCGCCCGCATCTCCTCCTCGATGCGGACGGGCCTTATCTCCCGCGCCACCTGCTCCGAGACCATCTAGCTCACCTCGCTCGTCGTGGGGGTCGTGCGGGCGGGCAGGGACGGCTGCCCGCCATAGCCCAAGGACAAAAGCGCACGTACACTTCTCATAATACCGTTTATCGCCCTCTGGCTCACCGTGGCCGGCGGCAGGCGGCGATGAGGGTGGCGAAGAGGGGCGCGGCAGCGGCGATGGGGCCCTCCGGCTGCGGCCCCTCGCCCCACATCTCGGGGCGCTCCGGGTGCCACTGCACCCCCACCGCCCAGGGGTGGCCCTCCACCTGCACCGCCTCCACGAGGCCGTCGGGCGAGAGGGCGAGCGCCCGCAGGCCCGGCGCCAGGCGGTCGGGCGTCACCGCCTGGTGGTGACGGGAGTTGGCCCAGACCTCCTCCCGTCCGTAAAGCTCTCGCAACAGGCTGCCAGGCAGCAGGCGCAGCGGGTGCCAGGCCGAGGAGCCGTCCTCCCCCGCCTGATGAGAGCCGTCCTCGATGTGCTGCAGCAGCTTCCCGCCCAGGGCCACGTTCAGGAGCTGGTGGCCGCGGCAGATCCCCAGCACCGGCAGGCCCAGGCGCAGGGCCTCCTGCAGCAGCGAGAGCTCGTGCTCATCGCGCTGGCGATTGGGGGACTGAGTGGCCGGGTGGGGCCGCTCGCCGTACAGGGAGGGGTCAACGTCCACCCCGCCGGTGATGAGGAGGCCGTGGACGCCCCGCAGGCCGGCATCCCTGCCCAGGCGCACAGGCTCGCCGCCCGCCCGGCACACGCTCCGCTCGTAGTGCAGAAAGCGCTCGCCCGGGGGCGCCTTCCAGAGGGGGATGCCGATGCGGGGCCTCATAAAGCGAGTATATCAGTGCACCAGCCGTCGGCGCATGAGCAGCAGGGCCAGGGCGTAGAAGAGCAGGGCGGCCCCTGCCAGCCAGGCCAGGTGCCCCAGGTGGCCCCACTCCAGGCCGCCCCGCACCAGCCCCCGGAACAGTTCCGCAGCATGGGCCGAGGGCACCCACCAGGAGAGCCTCTGCGCCCACTCCGGCAGGCCGTCCAGGGGGAACCAGGCGCCCGACAGCCAGAACTGGGGGGTGATGTAGAGAACGAAGAAGTAGTTCAGCGAGCGCACCGACCGCGCCAGGGCAGTATTGCAAAGGCTGATGGCGGCGAAGAACAGGCAGGCCGGCACCGCCGCCAGGGGCACCAGCAACGCCAGAGGCGAGGCCACCGTCCCGAAGGCGGCGATGACCACCAGGATGAAGCAGGTGCTGATGAGGCCGCGGGTGGCCGCCCAGAGCACCTCGCCGGTGGTGATGTCGTCCACCGACAGGGGCGTGGCCATAACGGCATCGAAGATGCGCTCGCTCTCAAGGCGGAAGTAGGAGGACCAGCCCGCCTCGCTGGTGGCGGCCCACATGGGGAAGATGGCCAGCAGACCAGGCGCCACGAACTCCAGATAGCTCTCGTCCCCCGGTAGGTCGACGATGCGTCCCAACCCCAGCCCCAGCGCCAGCAGGGTCACCAGGGGCTCCACGAAGGGCCAGACCGTCTCTTCCACCCAGGTGTTGCGCAGCACATCCCAGTTGCGCTGCCACAGGCGCAGGGCCCGCGCCGACAGGTCGGGGCGGGGCAAGGCCAGGGTCATTCCGTCAGCCCCCTTCCCGTGAGGCGGAGGAACACGTCCTCCAGGTTGGGGCGGCGGAACACCACCCGCTCGCCGACGCCGCGCAGCAGGGCAGGGTCGAGCCCGTCCTCCCCGCGAACGTAGAGGAAGAGCACGTCGCCCGCCCGCTCCCAGGAGAGGTCGCCCACGCCTGCCAGGCGGGCGAGCACCTGCTCGCCGTCGCCGTCCAGGCCCAGGTGCACCTCCACCACCTCGCGGCCTGCATAGCGCTCCACCAGCGCCTGGGGGCTGCCCTCCACCACCACGCGGCCTTCGTTGAGGATGACCAGCCGGTCGCAGAGCTGCTCGGCCTCTTCCATGTAGTGCGTGGTGAGGACCATCGTGACCCCCTGGGCCTTGAGCTGCCGCAGCCGTTGCCACAGAACGTGCCGGGCCTGGGGGTCGAGGCCGGTGGTGGGCTCGTCCAGCACCAGCAGCCGGGGGGCGTTGATGAGGGCACGGGCGATGATGAGCCTGCGCCTCATGCCTGCCGACAGGGTCTCCACTCGCTGGCGGGCCCTGTCCTGGAGGTGGAAGAACTCCAGCAGCTCCGCTGCCCGCTCCTCGGCCACGGCGCGGGGGATGCCGTAATAGCGGCTGAACACGCGCAGGTTCTGCCAGACCGTCAGCTCCGGGTCGAGGTTATCGTGCTGGGGCACCAGGCCCAGGCGGGCGCGCACCTGCCGCCCGTGGCGGGAGACGTCCAGGCCGTCCACCAGCAACTGCCCTGCCGTCAGGGGCGAGAGGGCGGCCATCAGGCGCACGGTGGTAGTCTTGCCGGCGCCGTTGGGGCCCAGGATGCCGAAGCACTCCCCTTCCTCCACGTGGAAGGAGATGCCGTCCACGGCGGTGAAGGCCCCATAGCGCTTGACGATGCCACGGGCGACTACCAGCGGCGGCATGATGGATGCGGGGCGACTGTCGACGGGCGTGGGCCGGGCGGCAGGCTCAGGGGAGGTCTTCGCCCTCGTCCGGGGCGAGCGCCTCCTCCTCTTCCTGCTCCTCGTCCTCGGACAGGTCCCTACTGCCGGCGATATCGTCGGTGCCCAGGGCACCGAGGCGCGACACCTCCTCCGCCCATTCCTCCTCCGTCTCCTCGCCGTACTCCTCGTCCAGCACCATCTCCTCGTACCTGTCCTGGCGAACGAGCCGCTCCTTGGTGTAGGGCCGGAAGGTCTCGGCTGTGCGCTCGGGCGGGAAAGAGAGCTTGCCGGCCTGGCTGGGGTGCTGGAACACCTCGCGGATGAAGATGCGCACGTCGCCGGTGTCGGTGAGGCTGCTCATGGCAGCCACGTAGCGGTTACCGCCCTGCATAAGCCGTATGAGCCTCTGGGCGAGGCGGGGCTCCACCTCTCCCAGGCCATCGCCATCGGGGCCCACCACCTGCAGCGAGCCGTTCTCCGGCTGGAGGAAGACCTCATCGCCAGCCGAGAGTCGGGCGGCAGCTTCACGGTTGGGCCGCATCAGGGTGGTGATGCAGGTCTTGCCCGTCTCCTCGATGAACATCTCCGGGGGCAGCTTCCGTGCTCGCGGTGCGCTGCCCGCCTTGCCGCCCTCGGCCTCCAGGAGATGGATGCGGGACAGGTTGCGACGGGCGATGGAATTATGGGGGTCCAGCTCCAGGGCGCGGGTATAGGCCTCGCGCGCCTCAGCATAGCGACCCAGTTCCAGGAGCGCCTTTCCCAGGCGGTTGTATGCCTCCACTTCGGTCGGAAAGAACTCGATGATGGCGCGGTTGACGTGCACGGCCTCCTCCCAGCGCCCCTCGCGCGCCAGGCGTATGGCCAGCTCCGACTGCTGGCGCAGGACCGACCGCTGGTCCAGCTCTTTGACCATAAGGCTATCGACCTCCCCGATTGGCCGCCCAGCCTTTATACAGGCTGGCAGCGACAAGCGCAAGACCCCACCGACTGCGAAAACGGATACGATGGGGAACGCCGGAAGGTTTTACGGGCGGGCTGGTCGGGGTGGGCGGATTTGAACCGCCGACCTCACGGACCCGAACCGTGCGCTCTGCCAGGCTGAGCTACACCCCGACCCTCAACGATGTTAGCAAAGGCCGTGGCGACCTGTCGAGGCAGAGAGGCGCCGGGCCACGACCTCGGCCAGGGCCAGCACCAGGAAGCGCGGCAGGCGCGACGCCTGCCTCCCGGCCCGGCGGTGGGGCTCCCGCAGCAGCCTGTAGGCCCACTCCAGGCCCGCAGCCCGCACCAGGGGCGGCGGCGGAGGCATTCGGCCAGCGATGTAGTCCAGCGCCCCGCCCACCCCCACCGCCACCCGCACGCCCAGGGCTGCCAGTTGGCCACGGTGCTCGTCTATCCACAGCTCCTGTTTGGGCATGCCCAGGGCCACGCACACGGCCCTGGGACCGGAGCGGCGGATGCTATCCATGACCTGCCGCTCCACCGGGGGCGGGAAGCGGTGGTCGGCGCAGCGGGGCGGGGCGACGCCATCCACCTTCAGCCCCGGGAAGCGGTTCGCCAGCCGCCGGCCCGCCTCGGCCAGCACCCTCTCCGTGGAGCCCAGCAGGAAAAGCCGGGCCCCCTCCCGCTGGCACAGGCCCGCCAGCTCCCAGACCAGCTCGGCACCTGGCAGCCGCTCGATGCCGTCCACGCCCTCGAGGCGCAGGGCCAGGGCGACGCCGGCGCCGTCCACCAGCCTTAGGCCTGCCCGCTCCACGGCCCGGCGATAGGCGTGGTCGCCGGAGGCGATGGCCAGGCACTCGGCGTTGACCGTGACGATGGACAGGATGCCTGCCTCCGGGGTGGCCAGGTGCCGGCCGATGAGCGACAGCGCCTCCTCCCGCGACAGCAAATCGATGCTCACGCCCAGCAGGCGCGCCCGCCTCATGTCAGACCCAGCTCCTCCAGCAGCGGTCGGAAGGCCACCTCGGGCACATACAGGCGACGGACCAACTCCCGTCCCCCTTCGGAGAGATCCTGCCAGCGGGAGGGCGAGCCCAGCAGGGAGGCCGCCGCCTCGGCCAGCTCATCGGGGCCTTCGGCTACCAGCAGGTGTCGCCCGGGGACGACCTCCAGGCCGCGGGCGCCGTCGGGCGTGGCAACCACTGGCAGGCCCCGGGCCAGGGCGTTCAGCACCTTCACCTTCGTGCCAGCGCCGCCCAACACCGGCTCCACGAAGGCTCGTGCGGCCCGGTAGAGCGACTCGGCTTCAGCGTCGTCCACCGGGCCGCGCAGGTGGAGCCCCTGCAGCGAGCGGGCGAGGGCCGCGAGCCAGCGGGGTGCGCCCCCTCCGGCCACGGTCAGGGTCGCCTGGGGCACGCGGCGGCGAAGAGCGGGCAGGCCCTGCGGCAGGAAGGCCCGCAGGCCCCGTTCGTTGGGCCGCCAGGACAGCGTGCCCAGATAGAGGGCCATGGGCGAGCCCTCTTCGTAGCGGAGAGGGGGCCGCTCCAGCAGGTCGGGTGCGGGCACGTTGGCCAGCACGCCGGTGCGTCCCTCGGGCAGGCCCGAGGCCAGCAGTTCCCGCCGCTCCTCTTCCGACACGGCAAACACGCGGTCGAACCGCCGGGCCTGGGCCTCCTCGTAGCGGCGCAGCCGCCTCGCCTCCAGGGCGATGGCCCAGCGGCGCAGGGGGCCCCGTTCCAGGCCGGCCTCTCGCCGCCAGAGCAGGGACTCCACGTTGTGCAGGTGCAGGAGCTTCCGGCCGGGAAAGTCGTCCGGCACGTACTGGGCCATGTAGATGTGGTCGGCCAGCACAGCGTCGACGCCCCTGTCCAGCCGTTGCAGCACGGCCCGGGCCAGGGCCGGGCTCCAGTTGCGGTAGATACTCAAGGGCAGGCCGGCGGCGTAACTGGCCAGCAGGGTGCCCGGTCCGCGGGGACGGGGGAAGACGCCGGGACTGCCAGCGTCGCCGATGGAATCGGCCGAGACCACCTCCACCTGCAGGTGCTCTTCCAGGAAGCGGACGAGGGCCCAGGTCTTGATGAGGCCCCCGCCCCGCGGCGGGCAGGGCCAGCGCTGGGTGATGAACAGCAGCCTCACGCCGTCCTCCGCTGGCCGAGTGCCAGCCCTGCCCCGGCGCCCAGGGTGCCCAGGCCCCACCCCGCCAGCAGGTAGTACGGTGCCACCCCAGTAACCCCCGAGGCGGACTCGGTGAACCACGCCGCCACCAGCAGGCCCAGGTGGGCCGTCGCCAGCGCCAACAGCCATGCCCGGCCGAGACCCTCGGCCTGGCGGGCGGCGGCCAGACCGAGGCCGGCTGCCACGGCCAGAGAGAAGAGAGGCCAGAGGATCAGTCCGGGCAGTCCTAGTTGGGCGGCGAGGGCCCCGATGGTGCTCTCGCCTCCCACCTCGGGTGCCTCGGTCAGCACCCCCGCCTGGCCCAGGCCCAGCCCCAGGGGATGGCGGAAGGCCGACTCCAGGCCTTCCCGCAGTCCGCCCAGGTGTCGCTCCGCCCCCTCTGCCGCGCTGCCGGGGGGATGGTCGAAGGCGGGAGGCGGGGGCCCAACCTCGGGCGCGGGCAGGGGCGCTGCCGCCACTTGCGGCGGCGGCATGTTGGAAGACCACAGCAGGAAGTCCTGCACATCCCCCCGTGCCGGCACAGTGGCCCGGGTCGAGACGACGATGCCCGCCGCCAGCACCAGCGCCAGCGGGCCGAGGACGGCGGCCGGGCGGCCGAGGGATAGCGGCCGCCGCCCCCCAGGGCCGCCTCGCCAGGCGAGGCCCGCCGAGGCGAGGCCCAAGGCTGCGAGGCCCACCAGGGCGGCCAGCATCCCTCCCCTGCCGAAGGTGAAGGCGAGGGCGGCCACGCAGACGCCGGCCACCGTGCCCCAGGCCCAGCGCGCCCCGTTGCGGGCCGTCAGGGTGGCCGCAGCCGCCAGCAGCGAGGCCAGGGCCAGCGAGAAGGCCAGGGTGGTGGGCTCCACGAAGGTCGAAACGAGCCTGCGCACCGGCACCTCTTGGGGCAGCGAGACCAGAACGCCGTCGGGCATGCCACGGTATACGAAGAGCCAACTCCGAGGGATGGCCCCCGCCTCCACCAGCCGCTCGTACAGGGCCACCGCGTTCACCGCCCCCGTCCAGAACGATGGCGGCAACAGAAAGCGCTCCACCAGGCCGAATGCGGCCACCGCCGCCATCACCGCGACGAAGGCCATGACCCCCTGCCGCCACGAGGGACGGGAGGCCCACAGCAGCCGTCCCGCCAGGTAGAGGAGGCAGGGCGCCCACCACCGCCGCAGGTAGGTGAGCCGGTCGTCGAGGCTGGCGTCGGACAGGAGAAAGTGGGCCCCCACCAGGGCCATGAAGGCCAGCGCCAGCCCGTCCGTCCACAGGACGGGCTGGCGCTCGCCGGCCACCAGCCTCCGCACCACCGCCGCCACCCCTGCTGCCAGCAGGGCCAGGTACATGGCGTCCTTGTAGGCAAGGAGCGCCTGCACCGACTCGGCCTCGGCGTGCGGGGCCACCAGCGCCGCCGTCACCCTCTGCATGGCCGTCCAGAGGAAGAACGCGCCCACGGCCGGCAACGGCCGTCGCCAGGCCCAGAGGGCGGCCAGGCCGAAGGAGAGGGCTCCTGCGCCCACGACCGTCCAGGCCGCCTCTGGCGGGCCCCACAGGGCGGCCAAAGACGCCGGCAAGGCCAGGGCGGCCGCCAGGGCCACCGCCGCCATCGCCTCCACGGCGGGGGCGGGCATGCCGGCCCGCGCCAGCCGCAACGTCGCCATGAATACGCCTCCGGAGGTCAGCGGGCGCCGCGCTTGCTCAGCACCAGCCCCACCGTCTTAAGGAGGATGAGCAGGTCCCGTCTCAGGGGATGGTAGCGGACGTAGTCCAGGTCGTACATTATCTTCTCGTGGTAGGTGAGGTCCGAGCGGCCATTCACCTGCGCCAGGCCGGTCATCCCCGGCTTCACCTTGTGGCGCTGGTGGTAGTGGGGCGGCCACAGGGCCACGATCTCGGGCACGTCCGGCCTGGGGCCTACCAGGCTCATGTCTCCCCGCAGGACGTTGAGGAGCTGGGGCAGCTCGTCCACGGTGGTGACCCGCAGGACGCGGCCGATGGGGCGCGCGCGCCGGTTCGGCCCGGGTGGACTCAGGAGCTGCTGGCGGAGGTCTCCCTTGGGCAGGCGCTCGTTCAGGTCGTCCTCGGCGCCCTTGGCCAGGGTGCGGAACTTGTAGAAGGTGAAGACCTTGCCGTCCTTCCCTACCCGGCGCTGGCGCAGCAGCACGGGCCCCGGCGAGTCCAGCTTTATGAGCAGGCAGGCCAGCAGCCAGATGGGCCACAGCACCGCCAGGATGAGGGTGGCCACGACCACGTCCAGGCAGCGCTTGGCCCTGGGCGTTGGGTACACGGGCATCTCGACATCGCTGGACATGACCGTCCCTGGCGCAAGGAGCGGGAAGAGCGGCCCTTCTTAATCTCAGCGATAGCATACCAGCCACCAGCCTTGCCCGCTATCTCGCTTCTGCCTATCCTTGGCTGGTGACGATGGCCTCCCAGCGGTCCACACTGGACGTAGACGTGGCCGTAGTGGGCGCAGGCGTGGTGGGGCTCGCCGTCGCCGCCATCCTGGCCCCCCGCTGCCGGGTGGCCTTGCTGGAGCGGCACCACACCTATGGCCTGGAGAACAGCTCCCACAATTCCGGCGTCATCCATGCCGGGCTGTACTTCCCCGCCGACTGGCTCAAGACCAGGCTGTGCGTCGAGGGGAACCGCCTGCTCTACCAGTGGGCCGAGGCCCATGGCGTGCGCCACCGACGCCTGGGCAAGCTGGTCATAGCCCGCAGCGAGGACGAGCTGCCAGCTCTGGAGGCCCTCATGCGCCAGGGCCGCGAGAACGGCGCCCCCGGCCTGGAGATGCTCTCGCCCGGGGAGGTGGCGCGCCTCGAGCCGCACCTGCGCTGCGCCGGCGCCTTCTTCTCCCCCAGCTCTGGCATCGTCGACCAGATGGGCCTCATGCGCTCGTTGCTGCAGGAGGCCCAGGCCCACGGCGCGCTGATAGCGTTCCGGCACGAGGCCGTGGGGCTGGAGCGGGCCGAGGGCGGCTTCCGCGTCGCCTATCGGGGCCCGGACGGCGAAGAAGGCGAGCTGGCGACGGCCGCCGTGGTCAATGCGGCCGGCCTGCAGGCCGACCGCGTGGGTGCCCTGCTGGGCTACGACCCGGATGGCGGCCCCGCTAACCCGCCCTTCCGCCACCGCTTCAACCGTGGGCGATACTACGACCTCGTGGACCGGGAGAAGGCGTCGCGGCTGCGGCACCTCGTCTATCCCCTGCCCAACAGCGACCGCACGGGCGCTGGCGTGCACGTGGGCATAGACCTGGACGGCAACGTGCACCTGGGCCCCGACACCGAGTGGCTGCCCGACGGGGCGCCCCTGGACTTCCGCAACGACGATTCGGCCCGCGAGCGCTTCTTGCAGGCAGGACGCGCTTTCTACCCCGACCTGCGCCCCGAAGACCTCGCCCCCGGGCAGGTGGGCTACCGCCCCAAGCTGCAGCGCCCGGGCGGGCCGCCCCAGGACTTCCTCATCTGGCACGACCGCGGCTACGTGCACCTGGGCGGCATCGAGTCGCCGGGGCTCACCTCCTGCCTGGCCATCGCCCGGCATGTGGCCGGGCTGCTGGGCCGGGCCTAGCCGCCCGGGGCCGGCCGCCGGAAGTGAAAGAGGAGCGCCCGGGCCTCGGCGAAGGCCCTGCGCCAGCGGCGGGGATGTCGCAGCAGGAAGCAGGGCGCCAGCACCAGGTAGTGATAGACCAGGGCAGTCAGCAGGTGATAGGGCTTGCCCCGCTTGCGCAGGAAGAGGATGGCGTTGCGGCGGAAGAAGTAATAGAAACGAGGGTCGGGGTCTACCGAGCGCGCCGCCTTGTGCCAGATGCGGGCCGCGGGCACATAGTAGCAGCGGAAGCCCTTCTCCCGCGCCCGGAAGCACCAGTCCGTCTCCTCCCAGTACGTGAAGTACTCGTCGTCCAGGGGTCCCACCGCTTCCCACACTCGGCGAGGGATGAGCATGCAGCAGCCATCGGCATAGTCGCAGGGGCGGAGGCGGTCGAACTGCCCCCGGTCGGGCTGGCCGCGGCCCACCTGTCGCGAGCGGCCCAGCCACAGGTTCACCTTCCCTCCCGCTGAGTAGATGACGTCGGGCCAGTCCAGGAAGTAGACCTTGGGGCAGAGGGCAGCAGCATCGGGCAGCGACGGGGCCGCCCGCACCAGCTCGGTCAGAAAGTCGGGGGCCACCACCGTGTCGTTGTTGAGCAGCAGCAGGTAGTCACAGCCCATCTCCAGCGCCCGGGCCGCCCCGATGTTGCAGCCGCCGGTGAAGCCGTAGTTGCGGTCGTTGGCGATGAGCACGATGCGGTCGCCGAAGCGCCGGCGCAGGGCGCCCACCTCATCGTTGGCCGAGCCGTTGTCGACCACGATGACGTAGTATTCGGGGTACGAGACCTGGAACAGGGACTCCAGGCAGCGGACGGTGTCCGCCAGCCCGTTCCAGTTGAGGACGACCACGGCTACTCTGGGCCACGACACCTGGTGCTCCTCCAGGCACGGTCACCGGGCAGCGCTGGGCCTGCGCAGCTACTTGTTAGAATACCCGTCGGGGCATGGAAGGGAAGCCTGAGCAGCGGGACGAGGCGGACGAACTGCGGCGGCGCATCGTGGCCCTGGAGGGCCAGGTGGACGCCCTGCGCCGCCGCCTGGCCGAGATCGAGTCCTCCCGCGGCTACCGCCTGCTGGAGGGGCTGCGCCGCGCCCTGAGGACGGTGGCGCCGCCGGGGAGCCTGCGCTGGCGCATCCTCACCGCCCCTCTGGGGCCCGGGCGACCGCCGTCGTCCCGAGGCCCGCGGGCGGCCCCTCCCGACGAGCGCTGGGGGCCGGTGCGGCCCCTCTCGGTGGGATGCTACGGAGAGTATGCCTGGACGGTGGGGGGCGGGGCCGTGCATGTCCTCGAGTTCCTGCTGGCCCTCGCCCCCTACTACCGGGTAGACCTGCTGTTGCCCCCCGAGGCGCCGCTGCGCTCGCGCCAGTGGTACCGCGAGCACCTCGGCATCGACCCCGACGGCATACGGGTGCTGCCCTACCGCCCGGGCATGGAGGCGGTCTACGACATCTGGGTCTCGGCCTGCAACGACGATATTCGCCCGGCGCCGACGCCCAGGCGCTTCAACATCGTCTTCTTTCCCTTCGCGCCTCTGGATGGCTCCGGGTTCGTGCACATCGCCAACAGCCGCTACACGGCCGAGTATGTGCGCCGCCGCTACGGCACCGATGATGTGGCCGTGGTCTACCCGCCGGTGGACACCGAGAGCATCCGCCCGGGGGCCAAGGAGCGGCTGGTGCTGCATGTCAGCCGCTTCGCCCTGCCCTCGCCCCGGGCCGACAAGGGCCACCTGGCCATGATCGACGCCTTCAAGGCCCTCTGCCGCTCGGGGCTCCAGGGCTGGCGGCTGGTGCTGGCGGGCTCCACCGTCGACGCTGCCGAAGAGGCCTACGCCCGCCTGTTGGAGCGCGAGGCCGCCGGCTACCCCATCGAGGTGAGGCGCAACGTGGGCCGCCGCCAGCTCGTGGAGCTGTACGCCCGCGCTGCCATCTACTGGCACGCCACCGGCATGGCGGTGAAGGAGCCCGCCGCCCAGGAGCATTTCGGCATCACCGTCCTGGAGGCCATGGCGGCCGGGGCTGTGCCGGTGGTGTACCGTTCCGGGGGCCCGGCGGAGACGGTGGTGCACGGCCAGAGCGGCTACCTGTTCGACCACCTGGACGAGCTGGTGGGCCTGACCCTGCGCCTGGCGCGTGACGAGGACGAACGACGGCGCCTGGGCCAGGCGGCGCGGCTGAGGGCGGAGGAGTTCGGCAGGGACCGCTTCCGACGCGAAGTGGCGGGCCTGGTGAGCGGCTCGGCCAGGGTGGACGTGGTCCTGCTGCCGCCAGAGGAGCGACATGGGCTGGACGCCCTGGAGCGCTGGACGCCGCCGGGCTACGGCGGGCCCACGCCTGCGGGCGGCGCTGTCGGTGCCACGGCCCGGGACGTCCCTCCGTCCCCACAGCGCCCCTACATCCTCTACCTGCGCCCCTGGGCGGAGGTCCTCCCCGGCTGGCTCGAACCCCTCGTGTACCTGCTGGAACGCGAGCCGCGGGTGGGCGCCGTGACCCCTCTCCTTCTGTGCCCCGACGGCACTCTCGTTGGCGGGCTCGACAGCGAAGGCCTGCCCGTGCCCGCATCGACGTCCTCTACCGGCGCGCCCGGGCCGGTGGCCGCGCCTTATCCGGCCTGTCTGCTGGTGCGGCGGGAGTGGGCCCTGCTGCCTGAAGAGGAGGACATGGGCCCCTGGGCCGAGGTATCTCTGGCCCTGCGCCTGCAGGAGGCTGGCCTGATGGTGGCCGCGCACCCGGGCAGCGTCGTCAGGCTGAGGGAGGCGCCCCGCCCGTTGCGGGAGCTCGGCGCTGGGGGCGAGGCCGCCCTCCGGCGCCGCTGGCCGGGCGATCGCGCCGCCCGGTGTACCGATGCCCCGGCGGCCCTGACGGCTGGGGCCGACTGGCCACGGCGACCTCGCCTGCAAATGGCCTGAAACCGGTCAACTAGACCGTTGGCCCTATCTGCGGCCCGTATCTGTGCCGACAGTCTGCCGACAGTCTGGGCCCCCGGGCCTCCCCCAGGCAGGGGCCATGATGCCAGGGCCGCCCCGTCGGGTCTAGGGGGCGGAAGGCCTATTCGGTTGGTAAGGTGCTGGGCTTCGCAAAATGTGCCTTTTGCGAAGCGGGGGCCTTTAGGGCCCCTGTCCGGTGATGGGGTGGGCCACCACCTCGATGCGCTCGATGACCTCGTAGCCCAGGAAGGTGAAGGTGGCCTCCCCAGAGGGGGTGAGATGCCGGGCCATGACGGCCCTGATGACGGGCACCCCCCGCTCCCTGAGGGGCCCCACCACCTGGGCGAGAAGCCCAGGCGGCAGGACGGCCTCAAGGAGGCTTGCCCCCGCCTCCTCCACCAGCCGCAGCACCTCCTGGGCGTCCTGGACCGTCTCCCTGTGCTCCTGGACCTCGATGTCCTCGCAGCCCAGGAGGGCCCAGGCCGCCTGCCTGAGGGCCTCCCCCTGGCCAGGGGCGAGGGGGTGACGGGTAATTCGGAGCACCTTCATGCCTCACCTCCCGCAAGCTTCTCGGCCAGCTCCTCCTCGCTGCCGAGGAGGCTGTAGTAGTGCTCGTTGAAGAGCCGCAGCGCCATCTTCCCCAGCTCCCGCTCCACCAGGAGGGGCGCCCCCTCCAGCTCCAGGAGGGCAGCGATGGCCCTGCCCAGGTGGTAGCGGGCCTGCCGCAGCTCCCGGGTGGCCTCGGTCTCGGCCATGTCTCCCTCCTTCTAGGGCCTCGCCTCACGGGCCAGGCCACATGCCTGTCCCTGACGCCGTGGCCCCCTTCGCTCCCCAGGCCAGAAAGGTCCAGGTCGCCAGGACGTCCGCCAGCTCCCGCCGGACGTCCCCCAGCCTCGGGGCCGCCTCGGCGATGACGTGGGCCCGGGGTGCGGCCTGGGCCTCAGCCTCCAGGGCCCGCAGGCGCTCCAGGGCCCGGTCCAAATAGCCCAGGGCGTCCTCCAGCTCCTGCATCAGCGGCCATAGGTTGCGCTGTCGCTCGTGGGCCATGGCGTCACCTCCCGCTTAAGTCTCGCCTAGCAGGGCGGGGGGGCCATGTTAGCCACCCCCCGCCCGCAGCCAGGCCAGCACCCTGTCAGCGGCCTGGAGGGCCTGGTCTAGCGACTCCAGCTTCACCCAGGGGGCCAGGGAGGCCACCACCTGTAGGGCAGCCAGCCGCTGGTCGTAAGCCTCAGGGCTTATGGCCCCTGCCTGGACGGGCGCCTGGGCCCTCGCAGGGGCGTCTTCGAGGGCCTGGGTGCCGTTCTGGGTGGCCACGGGCCTGGCCGCCACCAGCCTAGGGAACTGGCCCTCCTTGACCTCCACCTCGTAGAGGGCGCCAGGCTGAAGCTCCCCCGCCAGCTTCCCGTCCCAGCAGTAGACCTTCCGGCCCTCGCCGAGGTGGACCAGGTGGTAGGAGCCGTTCTTGGCCTGCCTGCGCTCGATACGCTCGATGGTCACCAGCATCGCCTTCACCTCCCCTCGCCTACGATTCTGGCCCCCCGATGGCCTGGCTGGTGGCTGCCTGCGCCTGCCGGTAGGCGTCAGGGGGCAAATGCTGCCGCACCGCCTGCAGCAGGTGCCAGGCCAGGTCGGGGGTGAAGCTCACCTCGACCCCCTCCAGGTCATGCAGGGCGCTGCAGCGGGTGCACTCGATGGTCAGGGCTGCCGCCATGACGGCGCTCCCGTCGTCGTAGAACTCGATGGCCAGGTCGCCCACCACGGCCTTAGCCACTGGCTCGACTTGCTGCCTGGTCGCCTGCATCATGTTCTCGCCTCCTTCTTCGAGGTCTGGGGCCTGATGGGGCCGCCACCCCACCAGGCCCCTAACTCCTAGCAGCGCAGGATGTGCCAGCCGCAGACCGGCCGGCCGCCCTGCACGGCTTCGGCCGGCTCACCACACCGGTAGCACTGGCTCTCATCACCTCCTTCCGGCTCGAATTCGGCCCACGGGTCGTCGGCCTGGCCCAGGGCGAAGCGGGCCGCCCACATGTGCTTGCAGGCGACCTGCCGGTAGTGGGCGTCGGGGCAGCTGCAAGACTGGGCAGTGACCAGGTAGGCGCCCTGGCCGTTGAGCACCACGAACTGCCCTTCCTGGCCGATGATGGGCAGCACCTTGCCCTGGTCGACCAGCTCCCGTCCCCGCTGACGCCTGGCCTCGACTCGCTCCCGACTCAGAACCTGCTGCATCGCCAGCACCCTCCTTCCTCGTCTCTGACTCTGAGGATACCCGTAGACTAAGAGCTTGTCAAGGCCCTGGCTGCACTATTTTCGTTCGAATTTTTCTGCGTCTCGGGCAGCCGGCCATCGGGTTTCACTATGACCCTACCGGTTGCCTAAGTGCCAAGGGGGCTGCTACGCTGGTGGCGATGGCCGAAGACGGTGTGCGCCCCGAAGACCTAGAGACCTACCGACGGCTAGCCAGAGCGTTTGGCGGCCAGCTCAAGCGGCGGGTCAAGACCACCTGCGCTGTCTGTGGCAAGCCCATCGAGAGCACCCTCAGGCAGGGGCAGCCCTACCGTCGCTATTGCAGCCCAGCTTGCTCGGCCAGGGCCTACTACCGGCGCAAGCGGGAAGAGGTGCTGCAGCGCCAGAAGGCCCGCCGCCGCAAGAAGGCCCAGCAGGAGGGGGAGGCATAGTGTGGCCGCAGGGGGCCCTTCTCGGCCCATGGGCAGGCGCAAGC